>ENA-OSEY01001009-OSEY01001009.1-marine-metagenome-genome-assembly--contig:-NODE-1009-length-19926-cov-3.014207_pt1 | contig 19926 bp, 14 predicted proteins | sample MGYA00248465_ERZ534230 | MGnify/ENA primary metagenome ERZ534230 (study PRJEB26409, sample SAMN06344110) | marine metagenome | isolation source: Sea water from surface | place: Atlantic Ocean:Southern...
TATTTTCAATTTTTTTAAAACTTTTTGAAAAACACAATGAACAAATTTATTTCTTAGGCTTTAATTTTTTATTAACTTACATATTTCTTTCTACATACAGTTCTAAACTCAATCTGTTTTCATCTTTGTCAGAATGGCCAACTTGGATTTTGGGACTTGCATTTATAAATATATTTTTTGAAAAAGATTTTAATCTAAAAAATTTATGCGGAATGTATTTTTTATTAGGTGCTTGTTTTTTTATTCGTGAAAATCAATTTCCAGGAATAATCTATTTGGTTTTATTGATTTTCCTTTTAGCCAACGATAAAAAGATTTTTTTTAAACCCCTAGTTATATTTGCTTTTTTTCTACTTCTTCCGTTCTTACATAACTTTATTTATGGTGGAGAGTTTGTTTTAGAGAAAAATATATTTAGAAGTGACGTTTTTTACTTATCACCTATAGATTTACTATTAAATTTTTCATCAGTATATGAAAAATTTTTATTTCAGATTAATTATCTTATAGCGAACCCATTGAATGATGGAGTTAGGATAATGTCAGGCAAAATATTTCCATTTGCCGTTAGCCTGATTATATTTCAATTTCTATTTATTTTTTTCAAAAGAAACAAAAATTTATCTAACTTTTTGTATTTTATCATCCCATTTGCCTTCTTAGGGCCTCATCTTTTTTATCAAGTACATACATATTTTCCTAGACATATTATTCAAGGATATCTATTCATGATTGCTTCTACAATGTTGATTAATCTAAATAGCAAGAATAGTATTTAGTAATGTGCTTATCATTACGATACTCAATTGTTATTTTTTTAAAACTTAATTTTGATAACCATATCTTTAAAGAGGTATATAACAAAATTAATGTTTACTGCTATCCAGCGGGTTTTAGCAAATTATTTAACAAATGAAAAAAAAATCTAAACTTTTAACAACCAATAAAATATTTGTATTTGCAGCCCTTATCTCCGTTTTCTATATTTATTCTGATTGTAATAATTTTGTATTTTTTGAATATTTTAAAGTAAAAATCTCAAATATTGGCAACTTTAATCTCTTAAAAATCAATACACAATTTGTTTCAAATACTAATCAAAATTCATTCTGTTATCTAACTGTGACAGAAGTTATTACAAATCAATCTGGAAATCCTGAGTTATTCAAAATATATTTACCTCGAATTAGTAGAGTAATTATTCAGCAAGTTTTGTTACTTTTATTTTTTTCTTCAGTATTAATTGGCAAATTAGATTTTAAAAGTACCCTAACAAAATTAAACAATGAATTCATATTAATTACAGGTTTTGGTGCAATTTTAAGTTATTTTGTTGTCTCAATTTATGTAAACTTTGAAGAAGATATCTATATTTTTGTGTTTATTGTTTTCTCTATTTTGAAATCTTTTATAATATACAGCTACTCAAAAAATTATTCATTCCATTTAAAACTATTCATTTTGTGTCTATTTCCATTTCTTAGTACAGGATATGGCATTACATGGCTTTTTGATTTTTTACTTTATTATTTTCTTTTTAACTACTTTAAAAAACACAATCTCTATAGAAGGAATTTAGTTTTTATACTATTTTGCTGTTGTTTATTTCTTAGTTTTATATCACCATTTTTAAACTCTCCAAGTTTAGAAACCAGCATCATTAACAGGCCATCAGAGTTAGAAAATATTGTTGATAATGTAGATATTGAAAATTATAGAAAAACTTATTTAGAACGTAAAGATATTAGATATTTAAAAGAAAACATTAACAACCTTAGTAATTCAGAAGTCAAGTCTACTGTGATTAATCTTTCAAAAAATTTAAAGGAGATAGATCATCCAAATAGATGGAATATCATGGTGGCTTTTTTACCAGATGTTAAATATCATATTCCAAGTGCATTGTGGTACTTTATGTGCATATTTTTATTCTTCGAAGTTTTCAATTTTATTAAGTCAGCTAACACCAAGCAGTTAAAAACAGAACTTAACAGAAGCGCAAATGTTTTAATTTTTTATCCAATATTGTCAATTTTTTTGGGGATAAGTAATTTTTTTAACTCATTTTCAGAGTTGATATTTTTCCTGACTAGACGAGCAGAATTATTAAATTTTGGAGAGATACAAACCTGGAGAGGAATAAACACACATTACGAAGTGTTTGGAAATTTACAACTTTTTAGTTTGTGCTTTTTTTTGATCAATTATTATCTAAATCGATCCTCAAAGAACTATTTATACATAATCTTTTCAATCACTTCAACCTTACTTTCACAATCAAGGTTCAATACTCTAGTGCTATTAATTTTGCTTTTTTTCGTTGTGATTGTTTTTTACAAAACCCACGCAAAGGAATTGATAGTAATTGTTTTAATAACCTCAGTCATTTTTCAAACTATTCCCACGTTTGACAGAGACGAACCTTTTTTTATTGACGAAGCCACTTCTTCAGAAGTTGCTCTTGAAGAAGATGTAAACAACAGTGAGTATGGTTTTGAATTTATAAGCGACAGGCTTAATAGAACTTTACCTTGGGTTATGTTTGCCTCTGGTTACAAACCAAATACTATAGATTTATTATTTGGGCATGGCACAGGTGCGTATCTAAATATAGTAAAGTTTACAGAGAGAGACCTAGCATCTGGACCCCATTCAATTCTTTTACAAGTATTGAATAAATTTGGTATCATTGGCCTCTTGTTTTTCGCTTATTCAATTCTTAAATTGTTACTATCGAGAATTTTTATTGTTGACACAAACTTAAGAATAATTATATTTTTATTAGCGTCTATTTTGTTAAGTCTAGAACTTAAAACAGACTCACTAATGTTGGTTGATGGAGTTATGATATTTCTTTTTAATTTACTAAACATATCTCTATTGCTTAAGTTAAATGACAAAACTAGTAAATCCTCTTATTAATTTAGATATAAATTGAGAAGAATCTTTTTCTACAAAGTACAATATTTAATGAAATGAAAGCTTTAATAACTGGAATTACAGGACAAGATGGAGCATACTTATCAGAATTTCTACTTTCTAAAAATTATGAAGTTCACGGAATAGTAAGAAGGTCGTCTTCTTTTAATACAGGCAGAATTGATCACTTAATCTCTAAACATGCATCAGATGACAAATTACAACTTTACTACTCGGACTTGTTAGATTCATCATCTATAACCAACTTAATTAACAAAATACAACCTGATGAAGTTTATAATTTAGGAGCTCAATCACACGTTGCAGTTTCATTTCAGAATCCTATTCTTACAACTCAACTAGGTACACTTGGATCAATCACAATTTTAGAAACTATAAAACATTTAGATAAAAAGGTAAAATTTTACCAAGCTTCATCCTCAGAAATATTCGGAGGAACATCCAAAGAATTACTGGATGAAAACTCACTTTTTGATCCAAAGAGTCCTTACGGAGCATCGAAAGTTTTTGCTCATGATATAACAAAAATATATAGAGAATCATACAATGTCTTTGGGGTAAATGGCATACTTTTTAATCACGAATCTCCGCTTAGAGGGGAGACTTTTGTTACTAGAAAAATTTCAAAAGCTGTTGGCAGAATAGCAGCAGGAATTCAGTCAAAATTAACTTTAGGCAATTTAGACGCTAGTAGAGATTGGGGATATGCAAAAGATTATATTGAAGGAATGTGGCTTATGATGCAATATGATTATCCAGAAGATTGGGTACTAGCTACCGGAGTTACTAAAACTGTAAGAGAATTTGCTGAAGAAGCATTTAAGCATGTAAATTTGAACTGGGAAGATTATGTCATTACTTCGGAAAAATATTTTAGACCAAATGAAGTTGATTATTTGTTGGGAGATTCTTCAAAAGCAAGGGAAGTATTAAAGTGGAAACCAAGTGTGGACTTCAAAGGCCTTGTAAAAATAATGGTTGAACATGATATAAATGAAGCTAAAAAAGACTTCACATTATTAAAAGATAATTTAATTTCACCAACTTGGGAATACCCTAAACTGTAAAGATTATGAAAGTCTTGGTTGTTGGTTCTCATGGCTTTTTAGGTAAGCATGTAAAAACTATTCTGGATAAAGAAAATAAATATAATGTACTGGAAATAGCAGGTAAAGAACATGTCGATATAACACAACAAATTGCTTTGGATAACTATTTGTCAGAATTTAAGCCCAAAATAATTATCAACTGTGCTGCTTTTGTGGGAGGAATCTCTTATGGGTATAAATATCCTGCCAAAATGTTAAGTGTAAACTCCTCAATGGCTATTAATCTTTACAATCTATCTTTAGAGCACAATGTCGAAAAATTAATTAATCCAATCTCAAACTGTGCGTATCCTGGTAAATTAACAACCTACAAAGAAGAACAATTTTTCGATGGCCCCCCTGATAAGTCAGTTTATAATTATGGAATTTCTAAAAGACTTTATGTACAGCTTGGAAACAGTTTCTTTGACGAGAACAATTTTTCTTCGGTAAATGTAGTATTTTCTAATATGTATGGTCCTCATGATCATTTTGATATTGAAAGATCACACGCTTTAGGCGCAATTATAAAAAAAGTAAATGACGCAAAAAAAGAAAATTTAAATAAAGTTCAAATCTGGGGTACAGGAAAACCAATTAGAGAGTGGCTTTATGTTAAAGACGGCGCAGAAGCTCTTGTTAGGTCTATAGATTTAGATTCAGGGCATCATTTTTTTAATGTTGGAGTTGAAAAGGGGATTTCAATAATTGAACTTGCAGAGATTATAAAAGAAAAATTTGGTTGGGATGGAGAGTTTGAGCTAGATACTTCAAGACCTGATGGTGTCCATGAAAAAAAAGTAGATGGAAATCTAGGTCAAATAAAATTAGATTGGAAACCAAAAACAAATTTAAATGATGGAATCCAACAAACTGTAGATTGGTATATTAAGCATTATGGTTAATGAAAATGTTAAACAAATCATTTTTAATGACGAATTGTATTCAAGTATTTTTGATTTAAAAAATATAAAAGAAGGTTTAGATTTTTTTACTTCTGATGATGCATTTATCCAAGTTGGAACATGGAATTATCAAGAAGGAAAAATACTTGATGCACACTATCACAATACCTTTGAGAGAAAATCATACATAACTCAAGAAGTAGTTCTAGTTTTAGAAGGAAGCATAGTTTGCAATCTTTATACAACCCAGGGCGAGTTCATATCAAGTGAGGAAATAAACCAGGGGCAGTTAATTGTTCAGTTCCAAGGAATCCACGAATATGAAATTAAAAAAGACAGTAAAGTGCTAGAAATAAAAAATGGGCCCTATTTTGGACCAGAAAAAGATAGAACAAGAATAAATATTAAAAATGATTAGTCAAGTAGAGCCAAATATTTCAAATGAGGACGTTCAGAATGTTACACAATACATGGCATCAGGATCGTGGATTACTGAACATAAAGTAACAGAAAAATTAGAAGAAAACGTCGCAAGCTATGTAAATAGAAAATATTCGGTAGCAGTACCAAATGGAACTATAGCCATATATCTTGCCTTATTAGCATCTGGTATAAAGGAAGGTCATAAAGTAGCAGTTCCAAATGTTACTATGATCGCCACAATAAATGCAATAATCTGGGCTGGTGCCCAACCAGTTATTATTGATACGGACGATAGTTTATGCATGTCTGAAGAGTCTTTGAAGTCGGTCTCAGATATTGATGCAGTTATTTTTGTTCCTTTAAATGGAAGAACTGGGTCAGGAATAAAAATTCAAGATTACTGTAAGAAAAATAATATTTTATTAATTGAAGACTCTGCTCATGCATTAGGATCATCTTACACAAATCAAAAATGCGGTTCTTTAGGTAATATAAGTATTCTTTCTTTTACTCCACATAAAATTATTACAATGGGCCAGGGAGGGATGGTTTTATTAGATGATGACAATGTTTATCAAAATCTAATAGACCTAAAAACATTTAATAGAGAAAAAGATAAAAGTGATGTTCATAAAGGCTTTGGTTTAAATTTTAAAATTACAGACTTACAGGCGGCATTAGGATTATCACAATTTAATAAACTAGAAGAATTCATCGAAATAAAAAAGAAGCTACATAATGAATATTCAAAATATATAGATAGAAAATATCTTAAACATTTTAAAGATATCGAAACACCTTGGTTTATTGATTTATATTGTGATAACCAAAATCAAAGAGAAGAACTTAATTTGTATTTAAGTTCAAAAAATATTGAAACTAGATATTCTTATCCTGCTTTAAGTAGCCAGTCTTACTTACAGGAAACAGAGAAAACAAAATTAAGTTGTTCCGAAGAGTTATCGGACTCTATTCTTTGGCTTCCATCATCAACAAATTTAACTAATGAAGAAATAAAATATATATCTGATGAAGTAAACAACTTTTTCAATAATTAAAATTGTTACTCTTCTTCATCACTTGATTTATGTTCAAAGTAATCAGAAACCTTTGATGTTAATTCATGTAAATTTTCTTCTAATTCAGAAACAATTTTACTTATTAGATTTTTTGCATCTTTTTTAATTTCCTCGTCTGTTACAGTTTGTTCAATATTATTTTTCAACTCATTCAATGTCTCACTAGCCGAGGCAGCAGTGTTTCTTAAGGAATCCTTTAAGTCAGAGGTTAGATCATCATCATTGATACTATTTTTTATTTTATCTTTAATTTCTGATAAATCACTATTAATTTCAGACCAATTATTTTTTTCTTTCATATTTTAATTATAATATTCTAAAACTTTGCTTTGTCTCGAAACCTAAGTTCAGGTTTTTTAGTAATCCGTTGTTTTGCCCAACGAGCTGGAGCTATCAATCTAAAGAATGGTGGTAGAAATGGTCTAGAATATTTCAAAAACTTCAAATTAAATTCTAAGATAATGTTTTTTAATTTTGTATCTTTAACCCCATAGAGATTTTTAAATTCTTTTGGCAATGTATTAAAAGCTGTAAAGGCTATAAAAGGCCAAATTGGTTTTATATGTTTTGGTACTGGGCCTCCTGCAATTATATCTTGAACATCTTTTGCTACATCTGTATAGAGTAAGTAATCTTTTTCTTGAGATTTTTTAATTACCCACTCTTTAAGACCATCGTGAGTTTTGGGCATTTTTTCAATATCAATTAAGACTAAATCGGCAGATTTCATATTCTCAAGATGGTATTGGTTTTTCTCATCAGCTGTTAATTTTTTTACTGTTTTTTCATAAAAATATATTGAAGATATTTGCAAACATGCGTGTACCCAAAGTAGTTGTTCATGATCAAGAGCATCATAAAATCTACCAGTTACTTCATCTTCACCCTTTATTACTTCATGTAATTTGTTTATTCGATGTGCACTTTCGTCTGCTTCTTGCTTAGTGCCAAACGTAACCGAATTTTGTAATGAAAGAGTTCTAATTAGTCTTTTCCAAGGGTCTCTTTGGTAAAAAGATGTTTGTCTTGCTCCTGCTGCAATAAGTGGATGAGCAGCATGCATAAGCAAAGCCCTTGCTCCTCCAAACAAAACAGTAATTTCTTTATTAACTGTCCACATCATTGATTTTGGCCCAAAATAACCAGGATCTGACTTCATAGAGAAAAGTTTATCAAAATTGTGAAATATTAAAAACTATTAGTTTGTACAAATAAATAAACTTATAATTTATTTATATAATCTATGAAAAAAATTTTGCACTACATAACCTATCAAACATTTCCAGCGAATACGGCAAATAGCTTACAAACCATATCTAATTTAAAATATTTTGTTAAAAATAATTATGAAGTAAATCTACATTTTCCGTTAAGAGATAAAAATAGTTCAAGCGATCTGGGAAAAATACAAAAAAAATATAATTTTAATGAAGTAATAAATGTTTTTGGATATTCTCACCCTTACCCTTTTGGTAAATTGAATTTCTTTAAAAAATTCTTTTATCATATAAGTCATTTCTTATGGTCAAAAAAAACTACAAAAAATTTCACTTACATTCAAAACAAAGATGATTATTTTCTAACAAGATCTGATTGGGTTTTATATTTTTTATCAAGGAAAAATTTAAATATTATCTTTGAGTGTCACCAATATTCAAGACTTCGAAATTATATATTTAAAAAAGTAACCAATCTTGATAATGTAAAGATTATTTATTTAAATGAATTAATTAAAGAAGAATTTAATTTACCTAACCATAAATCTTTAATTTTAGCTAGCGGTGTTGATTTAGAGTTATTTCAAAATATTGCTGAAAATGAAAAAATTCCAAATAAAATTGTATTCGTTGGCAACCTTTTAAGATTTGGTAGACAAAGAAATTTAGAAAAAATATTAAGGGTTTTTCAAAACCTCAAAGAATTTAATTTTACAGTAATAGGTGGACCTGCCACAGAATCTAATAAATTAATAAATATTGTAAGAGAGCTTAACTTATTAAATGTAAACATAAAAGGAAGGTTAAGTAGAGAAGAAACTATTAATGAAATTTTGAGTTCATCTTATGGATTACTAATTAACTCTGACGACAAGCATTCAAGACTTTTCACTTCTCCACTTAAGTATTTTGAATATTTAGCAGCTAAGCTAAAAGTAATTGCCGTTGATTTTCCATCACATAATTTACTTCCTGAGCAAAAAAATATTTATTATTTTGCAAATGAAGATTTAGAATCGCTTAAAAATTCTATTTTAAGAGCTTCTGAAAATAAATTTATTGAAGTTGATATAGAGAATTACTCCTTGGATAATCGAGTTAAGCAAATAATTAATTTATTCTTTCAATAATGCGCGCCTGGAGGGACTCGAACCCCCAACCCTCTGATCCGAAGTCAGATGCTCTATCCAGTTGAGCCACAGGCGCTAAGTAACATTTCTTTTGCTCGATTTACAAAACTTAATTTATCAATATTGTTTAAAGATTTTTCTGTTAAATCAGCTCTAAGCTTTTCATCTTTTATTAAATTTATTAACTTTTCATTAAAATCATCAAAATTTTGGTGATCAAAATAAACAATACCAAGATTTAAACTTTCAAGCTCTATATGACTTTCTATATCTGAAGCTAGAATTGGAACTCCACATGATGCCAATTCAAATATCTTCATTGGAGATGCATACAAACTCATATGTTTATTGTTGGGATAGGGAACAATTCCAATATCAAACTTAGAGATTATTTCTGGTACTTCTTCATGAGGAACAAATTCATTAATCTCAAAATATGAACTCATGCTATTAACCTCAACAAACTTTTTTATTTCTTCAAGTTTTTTATTTGGCCCACCAACAATAATTGTTTTAGTTTCAAAGTCATTATTAATTTTTACGATCTCTTTACATGCATTCAACACTCCCTTATCAACATTGTGTGTTTCTAGCATGCCAACATACCCTATCGTCAAATGAGAGGTCTTTAAATGCTTCGGAAAAAATAGTTGTCTATCAACCCCTAATGGCAAATAAATTGGAGGATTTATGCTGTCAGATAATTCTTCGTAAGATTTTTTTGTAATTCCAATCATTTGAACATTCTTGTCTTTTTTTAATTTTGAGATTGAAAATTTTTGAATGTACTTTGCTTCACCATGTTTTTCATAAAAAGATTTTTTAAATAATTTTTTAAGAATCAAAATTAAATTTGGATTTGTTGACCATAAAAAATCTTCATTTTCTAAACTTTTTTTGACTTTATAACCCCAGATAAATGTGTTAATTGAGTATGCAAATTTTTGTAAAACTTTTGGGGCCAGACTATAAATTTTATAACTCGTAATATCTGTATTTCCTATTTCTTTAAAATTTATATTGTCGCTTACTTTATAGTAATCGCCAGGTTGTTCGCTGATTGTTTTTGAATTATATGTTTTTGGATAGTAAACATTAACATCACAATTATTTTCAACAAAACTTTTAGCTATTTGTACGAGGTGAATCCCATAGGCCATTTCCGAAGGGAATCTTGCAAATGTGATTACAGCGACTTTTTTATTTGTCAATTAGGACATCCTTTAGACCATGCATCATACAGAGTAATTTGTGAATTTTCGTAGTGGAATTCTTTTTTTTCTCCAATTTCGTTTCTTAGTTCATAATCTTGCAATAAAAATCCTTTATCAAATTTTATTGAGAATATGATTTCTGAAGCACTATCTACCTTGTCTACTTCAAAAAATTTTAAATCAATAAAATTGCTTAAAATTACAGTAATAAAAATTATTAATATAATTTTATTTTTACTCTTTCCCAACAAAATCATAAATGCAACAAATGCAGGTAAAAGGTGCCCCTCTTCAGTTGGCAGCCTTAGAAAACTTAATTGGAAAAAAATAAATAATAAAAAGATATAAAAAGAATCTTTTTTGAGGTCTATCTTAAATTTTAAAAAATTTCCTAGAAGTAGTAACGTCCCAAATGTACCTAGAAATGGTACTTGTTTTAAAACAAATCTACCTAGCCTGCCAATGATTGTGTGATCAGTATTAGTTAAGTTGAGCACACAAATTAAATCACTCCATTTACTGTATATTCCCTCAGATTGATAAAAGTCAAATAAATTCGAATAAAAAAGGTAATAAAAAAATGATGAAATAAATAAAGTAATTAAAAAGATGTTTAGCCCGGAGGAATATCTTTTTCTGTATATAGACTGATACAAAACAATAACAATTAAAAAAATAAGATTACTTAGTCTGCTGGTTATTGATATGAACAAAAATATTGAAACATACAAATTAAAATATTTAATTTTATATTTGAACATTGTAAAATATATTCCTAAATAGCCAAAAATGCTTCCTAGGAAATAATCTATTACTGAAAAACCGGATATTAAATAAATTGGTGAAAATACAATTATTAGGTAGATTAAAAAGTTATCATTTTTAAATCTTTTAAAAAAGCAGTAAATTAAGAAATTAAAACTTATTGTCAAGCAGAACTGAAACAGCAGCAAAAGTTGCTCTTTTGATATAAGAATTAAATCAGAAAGTTTAATTATCAATCCAATAATTAACTCATACATTGGAAATCCAGGCGGCCTTGATGGAATATAAATCTTTAATATTTCATAGTTTTTAAATGTCCCAAATAATGCGTAAGAGTCCCAATCAGATCCAATATTTCCTTTTAAAAAAAACGGAGAAAAAAATATAAAAGTTAGAATCGTAGAAAAATAGAAATATATTCTAGGTTTATAATTTAACATTTTCACTCTTGATTATAGAATTAAAAAATATTTGAAAAATTAATAATTACTTTTAAGTTATTACAAATTCACAAAACGGTCTTTAAGATAGAATTATATGAAAAAAAGCAAATTTCTAATTTTAATTTTGCTACTTTCACTCTTCTCTTGTGGAGGAGATGATGGAAGCGTTGAAGTAATTGAAAATATAAATGAAACTGAGATTCAAGAAACTACAACCACCAGTGTTATAGTTGAAGACGTAGTAACAACTTCAACAACTGTATTTGAAGAATGTATTGAAGACAATAACTTAAATATTAATTTTGAGGACATACAAAACCTCCAAATATTTTTGAATCGATATGGTTTTAAAGCAGGAGAACCAGATGGATACTTTGGTCAAGAAACCGCTGATGCTGTTCGAAGATTCCAAGCTTTTGCAGGCTTAAATCCTGATGGTGACGTAGGACCAAAAACTATTGAAAAAATGCAAAATTGGACAGGTTGTGAGGAACAGGTTAGCGTTTACACTTCAGATACAATTGACACAACTACCACAACCGTTGCCACTGACACAACTACAACAACTGTTGTTCCTGACACGACTACAACGACCGTTACTGCCGAAAATGTAAGTAATAATGTAAATAATAATTATGGAATCATTCCCAGCATATCTCTGACTAATAATGAAGTTATCAGTATTTTCAAAGGTATTAATAATGAATTTAGTGTTTGTGGTACTCCATACCTAAATAAATTAGATTCAGGAGTTTTAAACCTCTATCAAAACGGAAGCATAGCAAATAGTTTGTTACCAATGAACAATCTATACACTCAATCACCACACACAACTGAAATTGTCAGTGAATCAACTAGTGAAATTAAGATTAAAATTTTTGGAGATGGTGGAACAAATTATAAATTTTATTTCATTGAACCTTTCACCTCTAAACTTAAAATATTAAATGCTTCAAATATATCAACATCACTTAATTTAACTGAAGCAACTTTTCAAATTAACAATCTTACACCTGGAGTGTGGTTTTATAGCTTTGCAGAGAACAATAATGGCACTGTTGTAAAATCGTCAGGCAATAGAGAGTTTGTAGTATCTAGCTCTGGTGGGCAAAACGTAAATTCACACAACGGCATTGGTAAATTTATTATTACATCTAAGAGCCAATCAACTGATGAATTTATTAATGTTGCATCTGGACAAGCATTTAACACAAATGACTCTATAAATATTGTATATATTACTGATGGAATATTAGACAACAGAGAAAATGTTTCAACTTTAATTAATTTAAGCGATACAACTATTTCTTTACAAAACGCAAAACAAGCATATATTTCAGAGATTTTATTGGTTGGTACAGAGTTAATGAAAGTTTTAGATAAAGATGGAAATAATTTTACAGTTGAAAGAGGATATTTAAATACAGAAATTAAAAAACATGAAATTGGTGTTCAGGTAAAAGCAGTAAAAAATCTTAATAAAAATACTTTAATAAGCAATTTTGCATATGCAGTATTTAGAAATGAAAAGGGATTACGATTTCAACTACCTCTGGGACCAGAGCTTTCTTCAAGTATTTTTAATTTCAAAAATTGTAATTATGACAGATATTCGCTTGAGGAAATAACGACTTTTTCATGGAGATCAAGCGGCTCCTCAACCATCACTAGTAAATCATCAATTAATAAGGTCGTACCTCTATTTGATAAATCCTTTGTAATTAATAGTGGTGGACAAAATTATACACCACCTTCAATCAATTCATCGGATCAAGTTTCTGGAGAATTTTTAAATGATGGTCCTAGAAATCAAATTGTTAGTGAAGGAAGCAATTTTACTTTTAATTTTCAAGGCATAGTAGACGGTTCTTCAAAGACAGAGTTTGTAAAATTAAAATTTAAATTAATTCCTGACACAGGAAGTTCAAAAAAGACAAAATACAAAAGTATCTATTTACCTGTAGAAAATGAAAATTATAATTTTTCAATTAATATTTCAAAAGTTATATCCTCAGAATCCTTTAGTAGTCAAACTTGGGAAGATGACTATAAGTATGTTTTTGAGTCAATAACTCTATATGATTTGAGCACAAGCGTAGAGATAAGAAATGATGGAAAAATTTTGTATGACTATAGTTCAATACAAGATACACACGATGTTTATTATTTGGATCAATTTTCATTTGTAATTAAAAAAAGTTAAGATTTTAATTTAATTTTTTAGAGGTTCTAAAGTATTCAGCTCCAGAATAAATTAAAGTTGATAAAAGAGGTACACCAAATCTACCACTAGGGGTGGCTAAAAGCAACAATGGTGCAAGCAACAGTATGTAAAAGATAAGTTTGTTGTTGGAAAAGTTTTTATTTTTTATTTCTTTTATAAAGAAAGCCATTGCTGTTGTTACAAAAAATAAATTTAAGAGTGTAATTGAATATTTTAAGAAGTTATTATTTTGTAATTTCAATACTGAATTATATATTTGATCTCCAGGTTCTAGTGAATTGTAAACGAAAGCCCTGCTTGCAAGTAAAAATGTTTCTAGAGGATTTTGTAAAATAATACTAATGGCATAGCTTTGATATTCACTGGCTACAAGATGAGGATTTTGACCAGGTGCTTGTGATATAACTCTAGACACATCTCCTAAATCAACTTCGTTTCTTAAAATTTGAGACCACTTTCTTTTTTCTTCATATTCAATATTGACGATATTGTTAAAGCTTTCTCCATTTTGAATGTCTTCTTTTATGCTCATTACTCCGCTGGCTGTTTCTTCTAATAAATTCATACCTGTAATGGAAGAAAATACAACTTGATTGGTTAGGCTGTAATTTCTAAAGGTCCATACAGAAGTAGGCAGTAACATTAAAACAATAATTATTACTCTTTTTGAACGACTTATGTTTCTAAAAAACAGCTTATTAAATAATATTATTCCAATTAATAGTATTAAGTAAGCGGGTCTTATTATTGGTAGTATCCCAACAGTAAGCACAGAAGTAAAAATTAATCTTTTTTTAAAAAGTGTATAGATTAGTAAATTTATTAAAAAAATACTTATAGTCTCTGTTAGTAATAATTGTGAAAGAGCAATTAACAAAGGATTAAATAAATAAAGTAAAAATATAATATAAGAATATTTAAATTTTACATTATTTTCAATTAGCTTAAATAACAAAAATGCTGAGATAACATGTAAAAAATTTTGAATTAAAATAATATTTTTTAGACTTCCAAATGAAAATAGAGCAATAAAAAATGGATATCCAGGTGTTCGAACTGTTTCTACAGCATTCTCTCCTATAAACTCTTGCCTTATAAAAGAACTATTTTCAGAGATTGAGGTTGCAAGCGAGACATAAGAGAGTGAATCATCTGCAGGATCAAAAAAATCATCAGTATTCTTTGATGAGGAATTTCCCACTAGAAGCACTGTAAAAATTATTAAAGTTACAGTAAGTAATAAATTTTGATTATTAATGAATTTTAATTTCATAAGATTCCTGATTTTATAATTATAATTTTCTAATTAATAATTATTTAGAAAATATAATAAAATAGCATCTAAATGAAAAATTCAATAATCATTTATCTCTTGATAACATTGCTAGTTGCAAGTTGCAACACAACTGAAGATATTGAAGTCATGTATGATAATGAAATTATTGACCAGGAAGAATCAAGCACAGAACAATCCACTCAAGTAGTTGAAGAAAAACAAACAGAAGTACTGGTAACTACAGAAACTTTAGAGCTAGACAAAAAATATAGAGACGACTCAAATTTTATACTCCCAACTTTTAATGGAAATTGTCCCCATTCCCGACAATCAATTATTGATTTGTTCGATTATTGGAATAAAGAATTTGCAATTAATCTTACTTATAACATAAGTGGATTTCCCTCAACAGGCACAGCTGCAAAAAATCAATTACCAGACTGTCTCGATATGGTAATTGGAAGTAACAAAGATCAAAATTTAAAACTTGAAAAAAATATACACATAGAGTTAGTAATTGGTAGAGAATTAAATCTCGATATTTATCAAAAAGACGAATATCAAATACAACGAACAACTGAAATACAAATACCTACAACTTATTTAACATCACTAGCTTTGCACCCAACAAACCCAGAACTTGATTTGATAAGTAATAGGTTTGGTGAAATATTTAATTTTAATTCAAAAGAGCTTATCTACTCAGTGGATGATGTAGGCGCAATAGACTATGGAGGGTTTCTTGCAATTCGTTTTACAAATGATGGAAACTATTTAATTTCAATGCATAATACAAACACTGAGTATGTCATCAATCTTTATGATATAAACCAAGTATCATCTGAAATTAGTTTTATCAAAACTTTAAAGTCTTACTCATTGCCTGAATATACAAAATGTAATGACTTCACTCTTCTATTGGCTGTTTACGAGATATGTAATGAAATAGGTGCACCAACAATATATGTTGGGGCAATGGGTGGAGGAATTGAAATTGGAGACAATAATATAATTTATGCAAGTATAGGCAACGCTGTTGCACCATCATCAATTTATAGTTCTCTTTACACATCCAGAAATGCTGATTTGCCTTGGGGTTCAATTTTAAAATTTGAATTTGATTCAGATGACTTGGAACTTGAAGGGATTGGTTATCATGAAACTTCTAATTTAGATGAAGTATGGGTAATAGGAATGAGAAATCCATATAGGATCTCACTTTCAAACAATAATCTATGGATTGCTGACGTGGGTTCAAACATACAAGATGAAATAAATTTTGTAAGCACTGAAAGTAGCAACTTAGATCTAGGGTTTCCATATATAGAAGGAAACCTTAGCCACGGTCCTTTTACAGATGATCTAAAATTTCCAAATAAGAATTATAAAAAAGCTATTTTAGCTGAGAGAATAGGTGGTTTGATTGGTGGTCACCCAGTTAATTATGGAGGCTACAAAATGTATACTTACGGGGTTATGAATGGAGAACTGTTTGGAATCAAATTGTTGGATAATGGAATGGTAAAGACAAAAATTATCTACGATAATAAAACTTTTGAATCGGAGAATGCTCTGTTATCCATTGAGAGAAGTAGAAATGGTATTTATCTTTTGACTTTAAATGGAACAGTAGTAAGAATTGATAATTCTTGATAAATCAAACTATTAATTAAAATTTGTCTATGCGTATTAAAAAAATTACTGCAATCAAGTCTCTGTTGTTGATATCTCTAATATATTGTGCACAATCTAACCAAGCAACACTTCCAAACAATTTTAACAATTGCCAGGTTTCCTTGGATCAAGCAGTTGAAGAACTGCAAGAAATAAAGACACAAAATGAATTGAACTTTGAATTCAGAATAGTAAGAGAAGTTACAGAAAGAGAAGAATGCATTGATAAAATTTTAGGTACAAATTTAGAACAAGGAGCTGAGCTTCAGAATGGATTACTTGTAGATTTGGTAGTCGGTATTGTGAAAAATCAAGTTACAGAATCTGTAAAAACTTCAGAGTATGATCTTTATTTACTTCAGCTCGAAGAAAAGAATATAGAAAATTTAAATTTGATAGAAACTCCTTCATTTGGAGAAGCAAGTGTTAACAATATTGTAGAAGGTTCAAATATAATCACTTATATTCGACATGAAAATCCACTTAATTTCAAATTTTTGTTTTCAGAAGCTGAAGGTTTCATATATGGTGTTAACTCCAACTCGCAGAAAACTTTGCTACTAGATATTTCTAATAAGGTTTTCAGAGACAGGGAAGCCGGTTTGCATACTTTTGATTTTATTACAATTAATGATAAAAATTTTCTAACTACAACATATACTGGAAATGATTCAAGATACTACTTTTCAGCTTTTGAAATAAATCAAGATTTAGATATTGGTGAAGAACAAACACTGCTTTCTTTAGAATTGGCTACTCAGAATACTGTACATTTTGGAGGTAAAATACTTCAAAAAGATTCAGAGATTTTCTTATGTTTGGGCGATTTAAACAGCCCCGGGAATTCGGCGAAATTTGATACAGCCTGGGGTAAAATATTCACCTTTGAAAAAGAAAGCTTAATCGAGAACCCAATCACCAGTCATGATGACAATAGAATAAAATATATTGCATATGGTTTAAGAAACCCTTGGTCCTGCTTCTTTCATAACAATAATCTGATTGTTCCAGATGTTGGAAATTCACATTGGGAAGAGGTAAATATCTTAGGCAATTATAGCAATATTATTGATCCATATTTTTTCGGATGGCCTTGGCTAGAGGCATATTTTGATGCTAATTATAAAAACACTCCAGTTACCGAAGAAGTAAAAAATGAACAAATTGAAAGTACAATATATCCAAATTATCTATTTCCACATGGTAATGACTATTGTGCAATTATTGGAGGAACAGGTTTATCAAATTCAAATAAATGGGATAAATACTTCTTTATAGGTGATTTTTGTACTGGTACCATTTGGGCAATTAACTCTGAAGATGAAACAAAAATAACTGTTTTGAACAAAAATACAATTCCATTTTCTATAACAACAATCAATGATTCTGGTAATGGAACACTACTGATTGGTACAACTTCTGGTCAGATATTTGAATTAACCCTTCCATAACAAACTTTTCATAAAATATTTATTTTAAGCATTTATATGTTTCATCAATGAGGTTTTGGGCTCTCTCATTTATAAGATATTCGCCTCCCAATTTGTTTGTAAGATACCCAAAAGAAACTTTAGTATCGGGATCAGCAAAGGTTGCACTACTTCCACCATATCCAACATGTCCGAAAGCATTATGACCAATCATAAATGACCCACCTTCACCTTCAAATGTACTTCGATTGTCCATGTTTAGCATGAATCCATTAGAAAAATTAGTCGGAAAAAGAAGCATATTATCAATAGGTGTTTTTATATTCGATTTACTTAATTCATTAACAGTATTTCTTGAAAGAAGCTCTCCATTGTTTTGAGCTAAAGGGGTAAGTAATTTTGCCAGTGAACGTGCATCGGTTATTCCACCAATAGCTCCTAATTCAGCTCTGTAGGTTTCTTTTGCATTGTAATCATACTTACCAGTATTTGTTAAGGAAAGTCTCTGCATTGAATTACTGTCGTTTTTAAAAGCCGTTGCAAAATCGCTTGGTTTATCATTAGAACTAGGAACAAAAGGAACAATCTCAGCTACTCTTTCATGTTCGGCTTCAGGTAAACCAATCCAATAATTTAAACCATAGGGTTTTCTTAACTCATTATTAAAAAACTTACCCAGAGATTGACCTGTCACTCTTCTTATGAGTTCACCAATTAACCATCCTGTAGTCATCATATGGTATCCAGTTTCTTTTCCAGGATTCCAGAAAGGCTTTTCATTTTCAATTAGTTTCACCATATAATCCCAATTTAAAAATCCACCTTCTTCGACTTTTGTTTTCAATGCAGGCAATCCAGCTGAGTGATTTAAAATCATTTCAACAGTTGTTTCTTCTTTTCCATTCTTTCCATAATCAGGCCAATATTTAGTAACTTTTTCTTTCAGATCTAGTTTTCCTCTTTCAATTAATATATGTGCACATATAGCAAGGGCAGCTTTGGTACTTGAAAAAGCAACGGAAAGAGTATCTTCACTCCAATTTTTAGTTCTATCTTTGTTTTTGTGACCTGCCCAAATATCTACTACTACTTCACCATCTACAATGACACACAAAGAAGACCCTATCTCTTTATATTTATCAAAGTTATGATTAAATATTCTTTCTACTTCTAAAAAATCTTCATGACAATAGCTCAAAATTACTCACCTGTCTTTTTCTTTATGTTAATATTTTAATTTTTTCATTGAACCATACAATTTATGAAAAAAAGAGATGAGTTATAAAATAGATTTTTATGAATGCCAATAAAATTTTTATAGGTGCAATTATCCTTTTAATAGTTAGTTTTTTAATTTATATTTCCTTCGCATTGATATCTTTACCTTTCATAGTATTTTTATCATTACTTTTTTAGTGCATCAGCCTTTTTCTTAGGGATATCCCATAAGAGCTTCATAATTAACTTATTTTCAATGGTTAAAGGTATAATTTAATAGTGGATAACTTAGGCATCATTGTTCCTTTCTACAATGAAAAAACTACCCTTGAAAAATCTATAGAGAGATTGCTAGCTCAAAATATTTTTTCAGAAATAATTCTCTCTGATGATAATTCAAATGATGGTTCGGATAAAATTGCAAAACATTATGAAAAAACTTACAAAAAAATTAAATATATTAAATCTGCAACAAACAAAGGAAAAGGAAATGCACTAAACAATGCAAAAAATTTAATCACATCAAAATTTGTAGCAATACATGACGCCGATTTAGAGTATTTTGCTGAAGATCTTGTGGAAATGTTTGAAATAGTAAAATCAAATCCAAAGAGTTTAATTATCGGCTCTAGATTTATTGGTAATAAACAAAGAATAAATATTTACAGAAGTACGTTAATAGCCAACAAAGTGATGTCTTTGTTTTTTTCTTTAATTCACTTTTGCAAAATATCCGACATAGCAACATGCTACAAGATGATGTCTACAGATATATTTAAAGACATTGAATTAGTTGAAGATGGCTTTTCCATTGAAATAGAAATTGTTTCAAAATTTTTAAAAAAACACAAATCAGTAATTGAAGTCCCAATAAAGTATGAAGGTAGATCTTATTTGGAA
>ENA-OSEY01001012-OSEY01001012.1-marine-metagenome-genome-assembly--contig:-NODE-1012-length-19854-cov-3.342469_pt1 | contig 19854 bp, 17 predicted proteins | sample MGYA00248465_ERZ534230 | MGnify/ENA primary metagenome ERZ534230 (study PRJEB26409, sample SAMN06344110) | marine metagenome | isolation source: Sea water from surface | place: Atlantic Ocean:Southern...
CCGTAGGATCTCGCGTAGAACCTCTGTCGGGTCGCAGATGGAAATTCCACTGGTCAATTCCGGACCGGCCACAATTCTGCCACATCATTGAATTTATTGCGAGATCAGCATCGACCAAGTGTTCATGAAACACTCTCAATCCGAGACACCAATTCATACCCATGTAGGTAGAAAGAAAATCTGAAGCGACCATTCTGACATTTTGTTGCATGAAACCTGTTGCGTACAGCTCTCGCATTGCGGCATCCACCCTGTGTAGTTTGTTCGAATGATTTTTATAATTGAGAGAGTGAGTGAATATTTGTAGTACGCACAAGGGAAAGCCAGTACGACCGAATTTCCACAAATTCAACAGCTCGGAATTCTCGCTCCACTCCGTCTCGTCATAATGCTTTCGAATTCCAACCTCGTACATCTTTGGAAACATGTGATGTTGAAAGTATGCTAAATCTCTCCAAAATAAACGTCGTTTGAACGTCTTTGAGGGGCTTCCCGCATCGATGATTGCAAAATGAAGTTCCCTGGGACTTACGTTTCCATGACGAAGGTAAGCTGAGAGGCGTGATGTTGCGTCAGGAAGATCCAATCTGGATCGATTTCTCTCGTACTTCGGTAGGCCTCTGGATACAAAGTTTCTCAAAATCATACGACCAGCTGCTTCGGTGATGGTATGAGAACTTAAAATTTTTGCATGCCATTTCTTGTTTTCCAACATCCATGTTGATGACGAAGGTAAGGAGTCAAAAACAACACTTGTTGCTCAAAAGCTTGTTGACTATAAAGTGGCTGGCGTTATAGGGCATCTTAATTCTGGAACAACGATTCCTGCATCAAAAATATATCATGATGAAGGTATACCCCAGATATCTCCATCTGCCACTAATGTAAATTACACCAATCAAGGATTTCCTGCGGCGTTCAGAGTTATGGCAAATGATAAACAACAGGGTTCTGCGCTAGCTAATTTCGCCATTAACGACATTAGCGCTAGTAAGATAGCTGTTATTGATGATAGAACAGCTTATGGTAAGGGTTTGGCTGATATTTTTGAGGATACAGTTAAAGGTCTTGGAGGTTTTATTTCTTTAAGTATAATAATTTCTGCTTCAGGTATTGAGAATGCAAGCATTTCAGGTATTAGCGATTTGGCGTTAGGATTAGAACCTCTATTTGGAAAATTTGCGAAATATTTTTTAGCGGTAGGGCTTTTTTCTGCCGGAATAACAAGTACAATAACAGCTCCTATGGCAGCGTCTTACGTGGTTTGTGGGTGTTTTGGATGGGTTCCAAACTTAAAATCAGTTCACTTCAGGATAACATGGGTTTTTATGATTTTGTGCGGTGTTATAATATCAGCATTGGGACTTAAACTGATAAGAGTAATAGAATTCGCTCAAATTGCAAATGGAATACTACTTCCAATTATAGTAATTATTCTTCTTTGGATGATGAATAAATCCTCAATCTTAGGTAATTTTAAGTATAATATTTATCAAAATATAGTCGGGAGTGCTCTAGTAATAATTTCATTGTTTTTGAGCTTTAGAACAGTTTTAATTCTATTTAATTAAATGAACAAAATAAATATTAACGTTGATATGGGAGAAGGTTTTAATGTTGAAGAAAAATTAATGCCATTAATCAACTTCTGTAACATATCCTGTGGAGCGCACGCTGGAGATACTTCAGAAATTAAAAGAGTAGTAGGTTTAGCTAAAATTAATGCTGTGAAAATTGGTGCACACCCTTCCTACCCTGACAGGAAAAATTTTGGAAGAATTTCAATGAAAATTTCTAGGAGTGAATTAAAAAAAAGCATAAAAAATCAATTATTAGGATTTGCTCAACAACTTGACCACCCTAAAGATTTAAACCATATTAAACCTCATGGTGCATTATACAATGATTGTGTTAAAAACGAGAATATAGCTCAAATTATAGTCGAAATTATAGAGAAATATTATCCTGAAGTTTTAATTTTTACTATTCACAATGGTGAATTACATAAACTCGCTCTCTCTAGAGGACTAAATGTTTATAGTGAAGCGTTCCTTGACCGAGGATATAAAGATAACGGACAATTAGAAGATAGAGGTAAGAAAGGGGCGATTTTAAAAGATGGAAGATCAATATTTAATCAACTTTATAATATTCTTGAGAAAAAACAAGTAAAAACAGTTAATGGAAAATGGATTAATATTACCGCTGATACATTTTGTATTCATGGGGACCATAAAAATGTATTAGAAAATTTAGTGCAATTGCACCGATTATATAAAAATTATCTTAAAAAGGGTGATTGATTTATTTAAATTTAAAATTTCAGCGTTAAATACTAAAACAATTCTTCTCGAATGGAGAAAGGAACCTTCGGATGCTCTTTTAGAGCATATAATTAAATTTAAAAGCTTAATAGAAAAAGATTTTCAGGTTGAAAGATGTGTCACAGGATATAAATCTTTATTAATAGAAATTAAAAACAAAATTAAAAGCCTAACTTATTGGGAAGAGTATTTAAAAAAACTGCAAAAAAAAAATAAGCCCATCATTAAAGGAGATCATTGGAAAATTCCAGTCTGTTATGATCTAAAATACGCTCCAGATCTTTTAAATCTATCAAAAGAAATAAATCTTGATAAAAGTGAAGTTATTAAATTGCATTTAAGTGCTCTTTACAGAGTTTATTTTCTGGGATTCTTGCCTGGATTTCTCTATTTAGGCGGTTTAGATAATAGATTATATCTACGAAGAAAGAAAAAGCCTTTACTGAAAGTTCCAAAGGGTGCTGTCGCTATTGGAGGTATGCAAACAGGAATTTATCCAAATATTAGCCCAGGTGGATGGCATTTAATTGGTAATACGCCTGTAAACTTATTTAATCCAAAGAAAAACCCTCCCTGTTTTGCAAAACCAGGTGATTGGATTTCATTTGAACAAATAGACTCTCATACATACACTAAAATAGAATCTGAACAACAGAATGGAAATTATCAATTAAATAAATATGATTGAAATTCTACAAACTGGTATTCACACATCAATACAAGATATTGGACGGCATCACTTTAAACATTTTGGAGTTCCAGTTTCAGGAGCATTAGATCAATCAGCTTATTTAATTGCTAATAGTTTATTAAATAATTCACCAAAAGCTGCAGTATTAGAATGTTGCATAAAGGGGCCAAAATTAAAATTTCATGATGACTTTTATATATGCTTAACAGGAGCAGAAATGAATGCAAGATTAAATGATAAAATTTTAAAAAATTACAAGCCTTATTTTGTAAAAAAAGAAGACGTGTTATCTTTTGGTATTGCTAAATCAGGATGCAGAACATATTTAGGAATTAGCGGAGGAATTAAAACTGAAAAAGTTCTTGGGAGTAGAAGTCAGTATAAAAATATTACCTCTTCAGATAAGATTTCAAAAAATACAATAATACCTATTGGTAAGTCGAATTTTAAGCCAGCTGTTGGAACAAGAGTAAAAGAGCAAAAAATTAATTATGCAAATAAAAAAATTGAAGTTTACAAGGGTCCGGAGTTTAAATACCTTGGAAAAGATCAACAAAACTTAATTGAAAAAAAAATATTTCAAATTTCTTCATTAAACAACCGAATGGCTTATCAATTGAAAGAAAAGTTTACGCACAGTCTACCACAAATTTGGACATCTCCAGTAATTCCTGGAACAGTTCAATGCACACCAGACGGAAGTCTGATAATTTTAATGCGAGATTCACAAATCACGGGAGGTTATCCAAGACTACTACAACTTACAGAAAGTTCAATTCAATTGATTTCTCAAAAAACAACAAACAGTGAAATACGCTTTCAAATACTGCCAAAAATTATCTGATTAATAATTTAAAATAAAATTTATACTTATAATTTATAAATTAATAGACATTGAAAGTCTTTAAATAAATTGTTTCTTATTTTTGCCTTGTATTTATAATAAATGAAAATACTCTTAAAAAAAGCCACCTTAATCAATGATAAAAGTGTTTTTCACAATAAAAAAGTTGATATTCTTATAGAAAATGGTTTACTAAGCAGAATTGATAATAGTATAGACGTTAAAGCTGACAAACTAATAAATCTTGAAGAACTCTATGTATCCTCAGGTTGGTTTGACCCTAACATATCTTTTGGTGAACCTGGTTTTGAAGAAAGGGAGACACTGGAAAATGGATTACTCACAGCTGCTAAAAGTGGTTTCACTCATGTGCTTTTAAATCCAAACACTAACCCAAAAACTTCGACACTAGCAGATGTAAATCATTTGATTCAATCAACTCTTTCACAGACTACTAAATTGCATGTTAGTGCAGTGCTTTCGGAAAAAAAATATGGAAACAAAATGGCATCTCTTTATGATATGCATATAGCTGGTGCAAAAGCATTTGGAAATTTTAATGAGACTATAATTAACCCTAATGAATTAAAAATTGCCTTAGATTATATGCAAACTTTTGATGGAATTGTCCAAAGTTATCCAATAGATAAAAAACTATGTAAAAATGGACAAATCCATGAAGGAGAAATTAGTGTAAAATTAGGATTAAAGGGAATCCCTTCAATATCAGAATCAGTCCCACTTGCTCGTGATATTCAAATACTTGAATATACTGAAGGAAAAATACACATACCTTACGTATCAACTGAAAAAAGTGTAGACTTAATTCGTCAAGCTAAAAAAAAGGGTTTAAATATCAGTTGTGCGGTTGGAATACCACATCTCTTATTTACTGATAAAAAACTAATAGATTTTGATCCAAACTTCAAAATTATCCCTCCCTTACGAACCGATACAGACAAAAACGCACTTCGTGAAGGACTTTTGGATGGTACTATTGATATGATTACTAGTATGCATCAGCCTATTAATCCTGAACTAAAAGATTTAGATTTTGTTGAGTCTGAACCTGGAAGTATTGGTCTTGAGGCTTGTTTTGTCGTTCTACAAGATAAATTTCCTATTGAAAAAATAATTTCGTTTTTAACAAGAGGAAAAAAACGTTTTGGAATAGAGGATCATAATTTTAAATTAAATACCCCTGCTGACCTCACTCTTTTTACCCCAAAAGGAAATGGAATTTTTTCAGACAAAAATCTTTATTCTACAAATAAAAATTGCATGTTTTTAGGCATGCCAACAAAAGGTAAAGTTTATGGATGTATAAGAGAAAATAAGGTTCATCTTAATGCCTGAAAAATGTTGAATTACATTATCCGAAAAGCAAAAAGTATTGAAAATAGTCCAACTATAGTTTTAATTCACGGGTACGGTAGTAATGCAGAAGATTTATTTTCCTTTAGACCTTACATGCCTGAAAATTATAATATAATTGCTATTCAGGCACCACTTACATTGTCTTATAATAGTTATGCTTGGTATCCTCTTTACCCAAAAAATGATGGAACTTTTGATTCTAAACTTGAAGAGGCATGGGATGCAGTTAATTTATTAGAAAAAAATTTAGATTATTTAGTTGATAAATATAAATTGAACAAAAAAGATCTCAGTTTATTGGGATTTAGTCAAGGATCAATACTCAGCTGGGCACTTGCTTACAGTAGAGCAAATAAGGTAAGACGTATTGTAGCTTTAAGTGGATTTATACATGAAAGTATTGACACATCGTCTAAGCCAACTTTTTTAGCTTATGCAGCCCACGGAACGTCAGATATGGTTATACCAATTTCTAAAGCGAGAAACTCAATTTTACAATTAAGCAAAAAATATAGCCAAATTGAATTTTATGAATTTCCAGAAGGTCATACTGTTTCTCAAGAAAATATGAATCTTTTCTTAAAGTGGTTAAAAAAAACCGATTTGTAAAAATTATTCGGAATTTATACTTAGAGTATCATACGCTAAAAAAATATTCTTCGGTAAAGAAGTGCTTACTTCATTGTGAAAACCCATTAAATGACTTATGTGAGTTAAATAAGATTTTTTTGGAGAAATTTTATCAATTAGATCAATAGCTTCTTGAAGATTTAAGTGGTTTGGATGTTCATCAATTCTCAAACAACTAAGGACTAGGATATCAAGGCCTTTAAGTTTTTTTATCTCTGTATCATTTATTGTTTTTATATCAGTCAAATAGCAGAAATTATTTATTCTGTAACCCATCACAGGTAATTTATTGTGCATTACTTCAATTGGAACAATCTTTTTACCACCAAATTTAAACTCTAATTTTGGAGATATTACTTTTACTGTTACTGAGGGTGCACCGGGATATTTGTTTTCATTTGAAAATATATAATCAAAGCGTTTTTTGAAATTATCAATTACTCTCTGACTTCCAAATACTGGGATATCACCTTGTCTAAAAAAAAATGGTCTTACGTCATCCATACCGGCACTATGGTCGGCATGCTCGTGAGTAAAAAAAATTCCATCTAAATGTGTTACTTTTTCCCTTAACATTTGTTGTCTGAAGTCAGGGCCGCAATCAATGACTAGATTTAAATTATCCCATTGTATCAGAACCGAAACGCGTAATCTCTTATCTTTACTGTCTGAACTTTGACAAACAGGGTGTTTACTTCCAATGACTGGTATTCCCTGAGATGTGCCTGTCCCCAAAAAAGTAATTTTTAGCATCTTTTCAAAGGTAATCTTTGTCAATTAATTCTACAATCTTCGTAAATTTATACAATATTAAGCCTTTAAATGACAGTTAATTTACCCGGAGAAAAGAAACTTGAAAACCGTCCTTCAATAGAAGCAAAAGCACTCAGAATTAATTTAAATGAGTATATATATGGAACCTTTGCAGAAATAGGAGCAGGTCAAGAAGTCGTAAGACATTTTTTTCGAGCAGGAAGTTCTTCTGGAACCATTGCAAAAACTATGAGTGCTTATGATAAAAATTTTAGCGATAACATATACGGAGGAGAAAACGATAAAAGATATGTGACAGAAGCCAGATTAAATAAAATGCTTGATCATGAGATGGAGCTTCTTGAAAACAGATTACCAAGAGATCAATATCCAGACAAAATGTTTTTTACCTACGCTAATACAGTCGCAACTATTGACTTCGCAAAAAAATTTAAAGGACACGGTTGGATGGGTATAAGATTTCAAACCAATCCTAAAGAAGATTATAGTGAAATTACTCTCCACGTAAGATTTCACCAGTCTGAGGCACGTCTCCAGCAGGAGGTATTGGGTTTAATCGGGGTAAACTTAATTTATGGTGCATTTTACAAAAACGACGAGCCAAAGAAACTTTTGCGGTATTTATATGATCATATAGACAATGATGCTATTGAAATTGATACTATAAACTTTAGTGGTCCATTATTCGAAAATGTAGATAACAGATTAATGAGTTTGCAATTAGTGAAAAATGGAATGACTGACGCGGTAATGTTCAATCCCAAAGGAAATAATATTTTACCAGCGCGTGAACTTTACAAAAAAAATATTTTAGCCTTACGCGGAAGTTTTCGTCCTGTTACTTTGGTCAATATTGATATGTTCGAAAAAGCTTTAGATGCATTTATCCGCGAACCTGAAGTAGATGAAGATAAAACTGTTGTTATTTTTGAAATAACTCTTTCCAACCTTCGTGCGCAAGGGGAAATCGATGAAAAAGATTTCATGGATAGAGCCAAACTGCTGTGTTCTTTAGGACACGTTGTTATGATTTCAAATTTTAAAGAGTATTACAAACTTGTTGATTATTTATCACAGTATACCAAAAATCAACTCGCATTAAGTATGGGTGTCAATAATTTTGTAGAAATTTTCAATGAGCAGTATTACCAAGATTTAGGAGGCGGAATTTTAGAAGCTTTTGGTAAGATGTTTTATAATAACTTAAAAGTTTACTTATATCCCATGAAAGATAAAAATGGTAATATAATAAATAGTACAAACCTTAAGTTAGACCCAAGAATGAAAGACTTTTATAAATTTTTCAAATATAATGGTAAGGTGGTCGATATTTTTGACTTCGAAGAGGATTACCTTAATATTTTTAGTAGGGAAATCTTGAGGCAAATTAAGAGAGGAGAAAGTAATTGGCAAAAAAACTTACCCGGTGGAATAGCAGATCTAATAATGAAAAATGAAATGTTTGGAATAACGGGTTGAATACTTATGTTTCTAATATTTGAGCTGCGTGATCTTTAGTTTTTACTTTATCAATAACACGTGTAATTATACCTTTTTCATCAACTAAAAAAGTTTTTCTGATAATTCCGTCATATTCTTTTCCCCTGAACTTCTTTGGCCCCCAAACACCATAGGCATTAATCATTTCTTTTTCAATATCTGCTAACAAAGGAAAAGGAAAATCGTATTTTTTTGAAAAGCTTTGTTGGCTTTTTTCAGAGTCAGCACTAACTCCCAAAATTGAATAGCCTTTGTCCTTTAGTTCCTTAAAATAATCTCTAAGATTACAGGCCTCAGCTGTACATCCTGGAGTATTTGCTCTTGGATAAAAGAAAATAATTAGCTTTTCCCCAAAATAATCTTTAAGTGAATGAAATTTACCCTCATTATCTGTTAATTTAAAATTAGGAGCATTGTCACCTTCTTTTAATATAGTCATAACATATTTTTTTTTCTAAATTACGAAAGCATTTATGAAAACGAAAAAAATGACAAAAAAAGAAAAAGTAGATTTTGTTATTAATACACTTCGTAAACTTTATCCTACTATTCCAATACCACTTGATCATAGTGATCCTTTCACGCTTTTAATTGCTGTTTTAATGTCAGCACAAAGCACTGATGTTAGAGTAAATCAAATTACACCAAAACTTTTCGCTAGAGCAAAAACTCCATATGAAATGGTTAAACTGAGTGTTGAAGAGATTCGAGAAATAATTAAGCCAGTAGGTTTATCACCAATGAAATCGAAAGGGATATATGGACTTTCTAAAATTTTAATTGAAAAATATGAAGGAAAAGTGCCAAAATCATATGAAGAGTTGGAGAGTCTACCATCTGTGGGCCATAAAACCGCTGCAGTTGTTTTGGCACAAGCTTTTGGAATTCAAACTTTTCCCGTTGACACTCACATTCACCGATTAATGTATAGATGGGGTTTTTCCAATGGGAAAAATGTTGTTCAAACAGAAAGGGATGCAAAACGTTTATTTCCAAAAGAACTTTGGAATGATTTGCATCTTCAAATAATATGGTACGGTAGAGAATACTCTCCAGCAAGAGGATTAAATCTAAAAAAAGATATAATTTTTAGAACTATAGGAAGGAAATCTTTACTGAAAAAGATTAATTCTTAAGCAATTCCAAATAAGTTTTATTACCTCCATTGATTTTGTAAGACTTTGAAAAGGCTAAGATTCTTGTTATCACTACTTTACGAGGTAAATTTTTACTAAAAATTTGTTTTTCTTTATTGTAATTTTTCGCCATATAAATTGTTTTAAATTATAACGGAAAAAACTCAATAAAATTGTTTATGATTCTAATATTATTTGATAATCATTTATCATCTTGCGAAGATTAATTATTGCGTATCGCATTCTTCCTAGAGCTGTGTTAATACTGACATTTGTATTTTCTGCAATTTCTTTAAAACTCATATCACGATAAAGTCTCATAATTAGAACTTCCTTTTGATCTTCTGGAAGTTCCTCAATTAAGTTTTGTATATCTTTTAGTACTTGTTCCTCTACAAGAACACTCTCAGCATTGGGAGTAGTATCCGATAAAAATTGGAAAATATCAAACTCCTCTTTATTTTCAATTATTGGAATACGATTACTTTTTCTAAAATAGTCAATTACTAGATTATGAGCTATACGCATTACCCAAGGTAAAAATTTTCCCTCTTCGTTGTAAGATCCATTTTTAAGTGTCTTAATCACTTTAATGAATGTATCTTGAAATATATCTTCAGATTTGTCTCTGTCATTAACTTTAGAATTTATAAAATTGAAGATTTGAAGTTGATGACGATTGATAAGTTTCTCAAGGGATCGTTCTGAACCATTTAAATATTCAGTTATAAGTTCAGCGTCAGATAAGTTTGTTCTCTTTGTGTCCATAATAAAATTACTTTAGCCTCATGGCTGTTAAACTCCTAAATGTTTAAAGTAATTTTATTCTATAGGCAAACAAATTTCAACAAATATACATCTTTTTAATTTATCGAAAATAAATATACCATTTGTTAACTTTTTTGTCGTAAAGATTTTATGTAAGCGGTTTTTAAAATCACTTATAATTCTTTTGAGATTTAAAAATTGTAAATTAGCCGATTAAAAAAATCGCAATGAAGGATATTTTGGATTACGATCCAAAAAGCCATATCATAGTAAAAGGAGCTTATTTGCATAATCTTAAGCAGGTAGACTTGACAATTCCAAGAAACAAACTTACTGTTATCACAGGATTATCAGGCTCTGGAAAATCATCTTTGGCATTTGATACCCTTTATGCAGAAGGACAACGGCGATATGTTGAAAGTCTTTCATCATACGCACGTCAATTTATGGGCAGACTTGATAAGCCTAAAGTTGAATATATAAAAGGTCTTTCACCTGCTATTGCGGTTGAACAAAGGGTAAATAGCTCAAATCCACGTTCAACAGTTGGCACAAAAACAGAAATTTATGATTATTTAAAACTACTTTTTGCAAGGATAGGAAAAACCTACTCCCCTATTTCTGGAAATCTGGTAAAAAGAGATGATGTATCTGATGTAATAAGTCAAATCAAAAAAATAAAAAGTGGAACTAAGATGCTTATTTTAGCTTCAATAGAAGCCGACTCAAAACGTTCAATAAATGATAAATTAAAAATTTTCACTCAGCAAGGTTTCGCTCGTGTGTTTTATGACGGTAAAATAGTACAAATAGAAGATTTAAAAAGTACTCCTCAAAAAAAAATTGATTTAATAGTCGATCGTTTAATCGTAAGACATGAAGAAGATTTTTATAACCGAACAGCTGATGCTATTGAGATTGCTTTTTATGAGGGGAAAGGAACTTGTTGCTTGTTTGACTTAAGTACTAATGATAGGTTATTTTTTTCAAATAATTTTGAGCTAGATGGTCTTAAATTTAATCAACCCAATGTCCATTTATTTAGTTTTAATAATCCACTTGGGGCTTGTAAAAAATGTGAAGGTTTTGGTGATATAATTGGAATTGATCCGGATTTGGTAATTCCTGACACAAGTAAATCAGTATTTAATTATGCAATTGCCCCATGGAAAAGCTCTTCAATGATAAGATATTATAATCAATTAATAGATAATTCTCACCATTTTGACTTTCCAGTCCACAAACCCTACTTCGAACTAACTAAAGAACAAAAGAAATTGATTTGGGAAGGGAATTCATACTTTACAGGGATTTATTCTTTTTTCAAAAAAATTGAAAAAAAGAACTATAAAATTCAAAACAGGGTACTTCTATCTCGATACAGAGGAAAGACATTGTGCACTGAATGTAATGGTTCAAGGCTTACCAAGGCTTCAGAACATGTAAAAATTTGTGGAAAATCAATAGGAGATTTACTTCAAATTTCGTTAGATGATCTAGATAATTTTATTCAAAAACTTAAATTAAGTTCAAATGAAGAACAGATATCAGAACGATTGTTGATTGAAATCAAAAATCGTTTAAAATTTATTCAAAATGTTGGTTTGGGTTATCTAAACTTAAACCGCAGATCTGATACTTTGTCAGGTGGGGAGACACAACGTATTCAATTAGTGACATCATTAGGGAGTAGCTTAGTTGGCTCTATGTATATTTTGGATGAACCTTCCATAGGATTACATCCAAGAGACAATAAAAGACTTATAAAAGTACTGGAGGATTTAAGAAATTTAGGAAATACAGTAATTGTTGTTGAACACGATGAGGAAATTATGAGCGCAGCAGATTATATTATTGATATAGGTCCGGAGGCTGGAACTAATGGAGGAGAAATAGTTGCTAGTGGTTCATTGAAAAAAATTTTAAATAGTAATGGTCTTACTGCTGAATATCTAAATGGAAGTAAAAAAATCGAACTCCCAAAAAAAAGGCGCTTACCAAAAAGCTACATAGAAATTATTGGTGCTAGAGAAAATAACCTTAAGAATATAAATGTAAAATTTCCACTTTCAGCATTAACCGTTATTTGTGGAGTCTCTGGTAGTGGAAAATCTAGCTTAGTCAGAAAAATTCTTTATCCAGCATTATTAAGACATTTAGAAATTTTTGTAGAAAAACCAGGGGCATTTACTGAAATAAATGGTAATCTCGATAATTTAAAAAGTGTTGAATATATTGATCAGAAACCTATAGGTCGATCCTCTCGTTCAAATCCTGTAACTTATGTAAAGGCTTATGACGATATACGGGCTCTTTTTGCTTCCCTAAACATTTCAAAAAATCGAAATTACCAACCGAAACATTTCTCATTTAATGTAGATGGAGGAAGGTGTGATAAGTGTAAAGGTGAAGGTAACATAAATATTGAAATGCAATTTATGGCAGATGTAGTTTTGGAATGTGAGGAGTGCAAGGGGAAAAGATTTAAAAAAGAAATATTAGAGGTGAAATTTAATGGTAATAATATTGATGATATATTAAATATGACAATTGATGATGCCATTATTTTTTTCGAAGAAAATAATGAAAATAGAATTATTCGGAAACTTAAACCTTTGAAAGATGTTGGCTTAGGTTATGTTAAATTAGGGCAATCTTCAACTTCATTATCTGGAGGTGAAGCACAAAGGATAAAGCTGGCCTACTTTATAAGCCAGGGAACCACAAAGGAAAAAATCTTATTTATTTTTGATGAACCTACAACAGGATTGCATTTCCATGATGTAAATAAATTATTGTCCTCATTCAACTTACTAATTGACCGAGGACATACAATTGTTGTTGTAGAGCATAATTTAGAGTTAATTAAATGTGCTGACTATATTATTGAATTAGGTCCAGAAGCGGGGAAAAATGGTGGATATTTGGTTGGACAAGGTTCACCTGAATTTATTTCAAGGATTTCAAAATCAAAAACTGCAAGTTATTTAACTAAAAAGTTAATATAACCTCTTCTTTATTCCTTTGATAAGAGACTCAATTTCATTTGACCATTTAAAAATAATTAAGGGAATTGCAAATAATCCTGAAATCAACACACATCTTAGGAAAATTGAGAGCCAAGGATTTAATAGACTTGGTACAGAATATACAAGAAAATAAATAAGTAAAAGGTTTATTATAATGTTTATAGTTTTGGTCGAATAAGGATGAATTTTAAACAAAATATGAACCAATACAATTTTACAAACATTAATCAAAAATATAACAACAAGTGTTGCAAGGGCAGCACCTGTAATTCCAAACTTTTGAATCATGAAATAATTAAGTATCACAGCAAGAATTGCTGATACAATTGAGAACCAAAAAACATAATGGTACTTTTTTGAATTAATTATTATGTTATTTAAACACCCCATAGACATACTAAAAAGCTTTCCTAATGAAACGATAATAACAACCCCAATAGCTGAAGCATAACCTTCTTGGTTAATAATTTGATAAAAATCAGTTAAGTTGAGATTAATAACCAAAAAAACAAATCCTGATACAATCAATAAATTAAGACTACTTTTTTTTAGAAGGTTTTCAAGACTAGTTTTATCATTTTTATTTAATGCTTTCGCAACTAAGGGGCTTGTTATTTGAAACATCGCTCTGCCTGGTGCCTCTATTATTGCCGCTACATAAATTGCCACCGCATAATAAGCTACATTAGCATCAGAGGTTAAAGAAAAAATCATTGACTTATCTATATCTAAAATAAAACTTGCGGCAGCACCAGAGAGAAATATCAAACTACTATATCTTAACATCGTTTTCCATGATGATGGAATAAATCCATTAAAACTTGGTAAATAAATACTAAAACTATATATCATTATGACAATTAGACGAAGATAATATCCACAAATCAAGAAAATCATAAAGATCTCTAAGTCAATAAGTTTAAAGGCATACAAAATAAGGAGGAAAAATGTTAAAAGTCTTGGATATACTTCCTTCAAAAAATTTCCAAACACAGATTTCAATTGAACGCGGAGCCAACTAAAAAAAATTTCAAAATAAGCTGTGGAAATAGCAATGGAAATTATTAAAAAAGGAAACTTATTAACTAACAAGTTTTCATTAGATATAAAACTAAGTATCTCCTCATTAAAATAAATATAAAATGGAACTAGAAGAACTAATATCAAAAGTGGAAAAAATAATGAAAACCATAATAAACGATCCTGTTGTTCTTTACTATCAGCGTTACTAAAAAATTTTATTAAAGTGTGCTGAACACCAAAAGAAATGAATGGTTGTATAAGATTAGAATTTGCCAATAAAGCAATTATAAGTCCTTGAAATTCCTTACCAGGAAATGAAGGATAAAGGAAAAGCATATTTACAGCTCCAATTATAAATGCAAAGCCAATACTTATTACATTGTAAATAGACTGCTTTGTAATTATTCCCATCGGTATTAAGTAGTTTTTCTAAAATACTGAAAGTATGCCAAAGCAGTGCTTGCTGAAATAAAAAAGAATAAACTAATCCATCTTAAATAAGTTCCTTTTTTTACAATGTCTGGTTCAAATATAAATTCTAGCTTTGAAGAGTTTGCAGGAATATTTAGCCCACGAAGAACATAATTTACATTCAAAATACTTTTTTCCTTATCATCTATGAAAACCTTCCATCCTTTTGGGTAATACATTTCAGAAAAAACTGCAAAAGCATCTTTAGCAGTTTTAATCTTATATAACAAATAGTTTGGTTTGGCTTTTTCAAGTTTAATTTGACTTAAAGAATCATTTGCATAGTTCTTTGAGAGACCCTCAGGCATATCTTTTTCAAGTATTAAAGCAGTTTTTTTAAAATTATTACTATCCATTGCTTTAAGAAGTTCGTCGGGTGTTTTGAATTCGTCTATTTCATAAATAAACCAAGCTGAACCAATTGCTCCAGAATTAAAAAAGGTTTTTAATTCTCCACTTTCTTCATCTGGATAGATTATATATTTAACGTTTAAGAAATCTAAAATTCCAGTATTTTGTTGTACTTTATAAGTGTCTATCAATTCTTGAAATCTTCGTGGTTTAGCTCCATGATAACCACCCAGTGAGTTATGAAAATACGAGGTTCTAGCACCTGTTAAGCCCAGTCTTGGCTCAAAGACTCTAAAACGCGTTTTATCATTTTGAATGGTTTGGTCGGCTTTGGTAATTTGGAATGGATTAGTAAGAACCTTTGAATTGACAAAAGCTTTGCGATCTATATATCTGTTAGCTACACCAAGTAAATCTGTTAGCATCAAAATAAATGTGAGACCTAATGCCATATTTTTTTTTATTTTATCATAATGGAAAAGAAAATATGTACCTGTCAAAAGGATGCAAAAAATAATAGCTCTAAATATATCAGTCTTAAAAATTGATACTCTTGCTTCTCTAATTTTTAATAAAAGATCATTCCCATATAATTCTCTATAGTATGAATCATTAATTCCAGTGAAGGATAGTAAGCCTTGCGAAATAAAAACAAACACCAATAATAAAATTGGAAAAGCAGCTATTTTCAAAACTTTATTAACTTCAATTTTTTCTTTTTTAAAATAAAGATTATGAATTCCAATGGCAGAAAGAACTGGTAAACAAAATTCTAAAATTACTTGTATTGAAGATACTGCTCTAAATTTGTTGTAAAAAGGAACATATTTTATAAAAAACTCGGTCACAAAACTCAAGTTTTTCCCCCAAGAAAGAATTAATGCAAAAATAACACCTATCGCTAAAGCATTTCTTAACGGTCCATTTACAAAAAAAAGTGAAAATAAAGCAAAGAAAAAAACAGATATACCAACATAAGCTGGGGCTTCTAAAATAGGCTGTTCACCCCAATATGTTGGAACATTTTTTGAAAATTGAAGTGCTTGATTAGAGCTTACTCCGTTTTTTATTAGAAAATCATATACACCGTGTTCCCTTCCCAAATTTTCACGTGAAGCTCCACCCTGTATTCTTGGAGCAATGAGGTTAAGCGTTTCAAAAATTCCATAGCTATATTCAGTAATATAATTAAAGTCTAAACCAGTTGACTTTTCTTTTGGAGTTCCATCTGGGTTAATAGTTAATTCACTCTCACCACGAGTACTAAATTTAGCATATTCTGCTGTTGCTAATAAAGGGGTTGAATTTAAGCCTAAAGAAAGTATAACACTCGATAATAAAATTAATACTGATGTTGCAAAAAACTTAACTTCTTTATTTTTCAAAAAGTAATAACCATAAACAATTAAAAAAATCCCCATTAGAAATAATAGATAGTAAGTCATTTGATAATGATTTGATCTAATCTGCATTGCTAAAGACAGAGATGTCAGAACAAATCCCCAAAACCATTTTTTTCTAAACAGTAAAAGCATACCTGCGATCACAAAAGGGATAAAACTGATTGCCAATGCCTTAGTATTATGTCCAACCTGTAAAATTATAAGCAAGTATGTTGAAAAGCCAAATGCCATCGATCCGAAAAGACCAATTTGCCATGGAAATTTTAGTACCGCCATCAATAGATAAAATCCAAGCAAATAAATAAATAGTATGTGCGCAGGACGTGGAAGAATTCGGAAAAAAGAATATATTGGATTTAAAAAATCTGCTGGGTACTTAGCGCCTAGCTGATAAGTTGGCATACCGCCAAAAGCATTATCAATCCAGTAGGTCTCTTTACCTGTTTGAGCTCTGTAATTTTTTAATTGTCTTGACATCCCATCGTATTGTCTTATATCGGACTGAAAAAGTGTTTTGCCAGATAACAATGGGTAATAAAATAAAAGGGATATAATTGCAAAACTTATGATAATTACTAAATGGGGAATTAATGCAAAGTGCAAAATACGTTTATTCGACTTCCTCATAGTCAATATATTCACCAAAGGATTGTGATGTTCTTTTTTTCGTTCTTTTTTTATATTCATTAGGTTTAGGCTCTTTAGCTTTTTTTAATAAACTAGATAATAGAATTTTAAATAAAAAGGGAGAAAGTAACCTTAGAATATAGATCCCACAAAGAAAAAATAATAAGAATTTTAAAATTATAGCCAATGATTTTAATTTGAGTTAAAATTAAGTATTTCATAATTAATTTGCGAAATTTCAAAGTCTAATAAGAAGTTCTATATCCCCTAAATGCTGGAATGTTCTTTTATATTTGCTTCATGGTTTTTAAAAATGCTCTTTTTTTGTTTATATTTTCATCGAGTATTTTAATTGCTCAATATACAGATCAAATAAATTCAAATAGACCAGGTGCATCAATCGGAGCTTTTTCAGTAGGTAAAAACGTTTATCAATCAGAATTAGGATTTGCTTACAGAAACTATGCTCATAGCGGTTACAATAATTCAACATTTGATGCAGCAGTTGGATTTCTTTCTCTTAGATGGGGATTTTTAAGTGAAAATTTAGAGTTAACTATTAATAGCAAATATGCTATCGGAGTTTTAAATTCTAAGCTGTCTTCTCTAAACCAAAAATCAAAAAAACAAGGTTTTTTAGAAAATTTCGTTGGCTTTAAATATTTATTTTTTGATCCTTTTAAAAAAGAGAGGGAGATTAATGTTTATAGTTGGAAAGCAAATAACGGTTTCAAACTAAGAAATCTGATTCCTGCAATTTCATTCACTTTTGGGAGTAATGTTAATTTTGAAAATAATAATCCTTTCCCCTACAACAATTTTTTTGGAAATATTTATCGCCCTTTATTTTTTCAAAACTTAGGAATACCGCCTGATAAAGAACCATTTTTTCATCTTAAAGGAATTTTAGCTACTCAATCACACTTTTTAGGATCATGGGTATTTGTGACCAATTTTATATATGATCGTTTCCTGTCAGACTACCCTGAATTAAATTACATTTTGACCTTGACCCATACGATTAATAATTATTGGTCTGTTTACATTGAAAACCAGGGGATAAAAAGTGACTTGTACAGAAATTTTCTTTTCCGATCAGGTGTAGCTTATCTCTATTCTGATGATCTACAAATTGAAGCAACTATTGGTGCATCAACAAAAACTACACCAAGTAGTATTTTAGCAAATATTGGAGTATCTTATCGCTTAGATTTTCACAAGAATTTTATTTCAGGAGAAGAAAAAGAAGAAAAAGAGCTAAAGAAACAAGAGAAAAATCTTAAAAAGACTTTTAAGAAAAATACGAAAACTGAGAAAAAAAGAAATCGTAAGGCTAAAAGAAACTGAGGATAATGAATCAGAAAATCGATATCAAAAAAGTCAGTTCACAAAGGGATTATCAAACCTTTGTGGAGTTTCCATTTACCTTATATAGAGATAATCCTTTTTGGGTACCCCCGCTAGTTAAAGATGAAATTGAAACATTAGATCCACAGCTTAATCCTGTTTATCAGAATGCAACTGCATCTTTATTTCTAGCATATAAAAATGGTGAGGTGGTTGGTAGAGTTGCAGCAATTATTAACTGGATAGAGGTTAAAGAAATAAAAAAAAACAAAGTCCGTTTTGGATGGTTTGACTTTATAGATGATACAAATGTCTCCAAAACTTTGATTGAGGCTGTTATTTCATTTGGAAAAAAACACAAAATGGAAACTATTGAAGGGCCTGTGGGTTTTTCAAATTTAGATAAGGCAGGTCTACTAATTGAAGGTTTTAATGAGCCGAATACTATAATAACTCTTTACAATTTTCCTTACTATTCTAAACATTTAGAAAAGCTAGGTTTTAATATAGCAGCTAAATGGGTAGAATATGAAATAAAAATTGATGATTTTGAATCATCGCCGGAAAGAGTTAAAAGATTTTCAAAATTAATAATGGACAAATATGAATTAACATTATTAAACTTTAAAAAAAGAAAAGATATTATACCCTATGTAGACCAAATGTTTGAATTGTTAGATAAAACCTACAATCAGCTTCAAACATATGTTCCTATCCAGGATTATCAAATAGAAAATTATAAGAAAAGATTTTTAAAGTTTGTAAATCCTGACTATATCAAATGTATTATTGATAAAGAAGGAAAACTTATATGTTTTTCAATAACAATGCCCTCTTTCACCGAAGCTCTAAAAAAAATCAATGGTAAAATTACTATTCTCAATACCTACTACCTACTTAAGGCTATGAGAAAGAATAATCGTGCCTCATTTTATCTAATTGGAGTTCATCCTGATTATCAGAATAAAGGAATTACTGCTATCATTTTCAATGAGATGCAAAAACTATTTAATAAAAAACAAATTATAAGTGTGGAAACTAATCCAGAATTAGAGGAAAATACTGCTATTCAAAAGCTATGGAAAAATTATGAACATAGGCTTCATAAAAGAAGAGCTACATTCAACAAAAGTATATAACGTGATTAATGAGGGAACAATTATTGCAATTGCCACCCCGGTGGGTAGAGGAGCAATCGGGTTGATTCGTTTATCAGGACCAGAATCTATTGCAAAAACAAATCTTTTTTTTAGACCCAAATCAAACAAATCCTTTGAAAAGCTCCCTTTTAATAAGGTAATCTTTGGGGACCTTGTTATTAATAATACTATTCTTGATGAGGTTCTTGTCACAAAATTTGGATCACCAAATTCTTACACTGGTGAAGATGTAGTTGAAATTTCATGCCATGGCTCAAACTATATTCTGCAAAAGATAGTTACAAGTTTTATTGAAGAAGGCGTAATGCTTGCCAAGGAAGGAGAATTTACTCTACGTGCTTATTTAAATAAAAAAATGGACCTGAGTCAGGCAGAAGCTGTTTGCGATATTATAGCCTC
>ENA-OSEY01001013-OSEY01001013.1-marine-metagenome-genome-assembly--contig:-NODE-1013-length-19849-cov-4.562007_pt1 | contig 19849 bp, 16 predicted proteins | sample MGYA00248465_ERZ534230 | MGnify/ENA primary metagenome ERZ534230 (study PRJEB26409, sample SAMN06344110) | marine metagenome | isolation source: Sea water from surface | place: Atlantic Ocean:Southern...
CCGCTTACCCCTGGAGGAACTACCGATACAGACAGGGACGGTATTATTGACAGCCTTGACCCGGACGATGACAACGACGGTTATAACGACCTATTGGAACTAGAGCTAGGTACAGATCCTAAAGATCCTGAGAGTACCCCTGAGGACAGAGATAAGGACTACCTGCCTGATTCTAAAGAAAAAGAAGCAGGAACGGATATCGATGATCCCGATACTGATGGGGATGGTATTATAGACGGAAGGGATGACTTCCCACTAGATCCTAATGCTTCTCAAGATACCGACAAAGACGGCATCCCAGATGATAAAGATGATGACGATGATAATGACGGGGTAGAAGACGATAAGGACGACTTCCCTAAAGATCCAAGGGAGAGTATAGATACTGATGGAGACGGTATTGGTGATAACGGAGACCGTGATGATGATGACGACGGGTACTCTGACTACACAGAGACCCTAGCGGGTTCTGATCCTAAAGACCCTGACAGCAAACCTGTTGATACTGACAACGACCTGCTCTCTGACGCGCAAGAAAATATTATAGGAACCGATCCTAATGATCCTGATACTGACGATGACGGTCTGCCGGATGGCTCTGACCCATCACCACTAGATCCTGATAATAAGACGTCGACTGATGACTTTGATGGAGACGGCATCCCTGATGATGTTGATCCGGATGATGATAACGATGGGGTACCAGATAGTAGAGACCGCTTCCCAAGAGATCCTGATGAGAGTCGCGACTCTGACGGCGATGGTATTGGTGATAATAAAGATCCTGACAGAGACGGTGACGGGGTAGATAATATTGAAGACCTGTTCCCTGACGATCCTAGAGAGTCTTCTGATAGTGATGGAGATGGTATTGGAGACAACGCTGACCCGGATGATGATAATGACGGTTATCCTGATAACATAGAGATAGTAGAAGGTAGTGATCCGCTTGATCCAACCAGTATTCCTGAGGATGCTGACAAGGACGGGCTCTCTGACGCTGAAGAAGCCTTAAGAGGTACAGATCCTAATAATTACGATACCGATGGGGATGGGGTGAACGATAGAATCGATGCCTTCCCATTAGATCCTGATCACAATAGTGACCAAGATGGAGACGGTATTCCTGATCTACTGGATCCGGATGACGACAACGACGGGGTGCCTGATAGAACAGACATCTTCCCTTACGATCCAACAGAGAGTGAGGATACAGACTCTGACGGTATAGGAAATAATGCCGACAAGGATGATGATAATGACGGTTATCCTGATGTGATTGAAATTAAAGCCGGAACAGATCCTAAAGACAAAGAAGACTTCCCAGAAGATGTAGATGGAGATGGAGTCTCTGATTTAGAAGAACAGATTATAGGCACTGATCCTAGAGACCCTGACACTGACGGCGATGGGGTTAACGACCTAGAGGATCCCTTCCCTCTAGATCCTAAGTTCACTAAAGACAGCGATGAAGACGGTATCCCTGATCTTATCGATCCAGATGATGATAATGATGGTGCCCCTGATGGTGAAGATGCCTTCCCGCTAGATCCTAAAGAGCAGTTCGATACTGACGAAGACGGTATAGGAGACAACAAAGACAAGGATGATGACAATGACGGCTATAGTGACGTGGGTGAGCTGTTGCAAGATACCGATCCTAAAGATCCTGAGAGTAATCCACTAGATACTGACCAAGATGGTGTCTCAGACTTTTTAGAAAAACTTACAGGAACAGATCCTGAAAACCCTGATACTGACGGAGACGGAGTTATTGATGGGGAAGACGACTTCCCGCTAGATCCTAAATACAGCAGTGATAATGATGGAGACGGAATCCCAGATGAAGTAGATGTCTATGGTGATAACGACTCTGACGACCTGGGAGATGTGCCTGATATTGACGATGATAACGATGGGATTACCGATGTAGCTGAAAATGTATTTATAACCTATTACCAGAACTATAAAATCTCTATTGGTGGATCGGCAGGTAAAGCGACTCCAATTACCTTTGTTAAAGAGGAGCCTAAAACAGATCGTAATGTAGGTAAGTGGAAGGTGCGTAAAAAAGTAGTTGGCGGAGCGGATGCTGACAAAGTAAAAATCGTAGGGGGAGAGCCTGCAGCAAAAGGATCCCAAAAGTACTACTCACCTTATGCTAGAAGTAAGAAAAACCTAGGAGAAGGCTATCTGGCCTTTGTTAATGTGCCTGATCCTAATAACCCTGATGATGCAAACAAGGATGGTGTTTATGAAGTAGAGATCGCCTATGTTAATACAACCGCTGGGGATCCTAATGTGCCTATTCCTAAGTCTGAGCAGCGTATAGAAATCAATCCTAAAAGCGAGGAGATCTTCGAGCTGGATACCAATATCACTCCCGTGCAACAGGTCTCACCAGATCTGATTAGCTCTGATACGGATGCCGACGGAATTATCAACTCCCGTGATCCGGATGATGATGGAGATCATATTTATAGTGAGTTCGAAGGCTCAGCCATTGAAGGTATAAAGGAAATAATTAGTAGTGCTTCGATAAATTCGTTGGATACAGACGGGGACGGTTTTGAGGACTTTTTAGATCCTGATGATGATAATGACGGGGTTTTCAGTCTGTATGAAGGTACGGATCCTAACGGTGACTTTAATCCTAATGATGCTATTGACAGTGACAGGGACGGTACGCCAGATTACCTGGATACTGATGATGATGGAGACGGCATTGCCTCTATTGATGAGTCGCCTGACTTAGATCAAGACGGTATCCCAACCGATGCTATGGACTTTGACGGGGACCGTACGCCAGATTATTTAGATACCGATGATGAGAACGATGGGGTGCCTTCTAAGTATGAGGTCCTACAAACAGGAAGAAGCGCAAGAGCAGTCGTGCTAGATACCGACAGGGACGGTATTGCAGACCATCACGATTTAGATGATGACAACGACGGGGTGCCTTCAATCTTCGAGATCACAGAGCCTGGAGAAAACTTTGCCTTAGATACTGATGGGGATGGTATCTTAGATCATGTTGATCCTGATGACGACCAGGACGGACTGCTTACCATAGAAGAAGACCTTAATGGTAACGGTGACCCTCGTGATGATGATACAGACTTTGATGGTAAGGCCAACTATTTAGAGTCGCTGTACTTAGATGCAGATGGTGACGGAGTGGTAGATCAGTTAGATAGTGTTGACAGTGATCCTTATAATGATCAGGATGGGGACGGCTTCCCTAACTTAGATGAGACCCTAGCAGGTACAGATCCACTTTTAGCAAGTAGCTTCCCAGAAGGTTTTGATAACGCAAGCTTAAGAGAGTCTATTGAGATTGTCAACTTCTTCTCTCCAAATGGAGACGGTAGGAATGATACATGGCAGGTAAGAGAAATTGATCGATATTTAAACAATCAAGTATGGATTTATTCTAGAACAGGAACAGAGTTGTTTACTGCTAAACCATATAATAATGATTGGAATGGAACGTTAAATGGGGTAGAGCTGCCTGCAGGAAGTTACTACTATCGCATAGATTTAGACGGCAACGGTAGTGTGGATTTTGAAGGATGGTTCTATCTTACAAGATAATTATGATAAGAAAAATTACTTTACTCTTCTTACTTATACTCCCCTTGGTTGGCTTTAGCCAGCAGGAGTCTTATTACTCTTTGTATAGATATAACATGAATGTAATCAACCCGGCTTTTGCTGGAGCAGATGCTGCCAACATGCTTTCTTTTACCTCAAGAAGCCAGTGGGCTTCTGTACAAGATGCCCCCAGAACACTCGCCTTTGCCTACTCTTCAGCTAGAGAAAATAATGTAGGTCTTGGACTGTCTGTTGTCTCTGACAAAGTCTTTGTCGAACAACAAACCTTTGCCTATGTAGACTTCTCTTACAAACTACAGATGAGTGGAGAGTCAATCCTTTTTCTAGGGCTTAAAGCAGGAGGAAACTTTTATAGTTCTGATCCTACAGAGCTCACTACTTACTCTCCCGTGGGAGATCCTAGTAAGGTGAGTCTTAGTAAATTTAATCCCAATGTGGGAGCAGGTGCTTATTTTAAAGCAACTAATTATTGGATCTCTTTTTCTATACCTAGGCTTTTTAATGTCAACAGAGAAAATGACAACCTAGCCATTACAGCCAAAGATCGCGTACATACCTATCTAGGAGCTGGGGTCGATTTACCCGTCTCTAGTGGACTCTATCTAAAGCCTTCGCTGATGCTTAGAAAAGTAAAAGGTCTGCCAACAACTGCTGATATTACAGCAATGGTAAGCTGGCAAAATCAATTTGATGTCGGTCTCTCTGTTAGAACAAACAGCTCTATGGCGCTTATGACAGTGGTTGCTCTGGGCATGTTTGATATCGGTTATGCCTATGAAACTCCAACAGATAACGGACTCTCACAACTAAACTTAAGAACACACGAACTGGTCTTTAGAATTAAACTAGGGCAAGGAGATCAATCCTCTAAAGAAGGACCGCAGAGCCCAGAATAAAAGTATTGATTCTTTCATCATTTGATTTTTGGATAATCTTTAAATTAAACATTAAATTCTTATATTTAACTATATGGAAAATATAGCAATTGCTGCACAACTAATAATCGCTGTTTCGATAGTTATAGTGTGGGTCTTTCGTTTTGATAATATAGTAGTAGAGTTTAAACAATATGGCTTGTCCGATTTAGTGAGAAGCATGGTAGGAGCATCCAAGATTTCTCTAGCTACTCTACTTGTGGTTGGAATATTTTATCAAAAAGTAGTGTTTTTCTCTGCTTTACTTATGGCTTTTTTAATGGTCTGCGCTCAAATAGCGCATATCAGCGTTAAAAATCCTTTTATAAAATATGTCCCCTCTTTTTGCCTTTTAGTTTTGTCGCTTTTTGTCGCTGCAGTTGATAAGGGTTTACTGTAGTTCATGACATTTTTACAAATCCTAATCCTAATTTCAGGGATTTCTTTTGTCTATTATGGCTTGTCATCTTTTTTTTCAAAAAAAATGAAAGTAGAGTACAACAGGTGGGGCTATCCCGAACAGCGTCTTATAATTGGTTCACTTCAGCTTCTCGGGGGATTAGGTCTTTTTTTAGGTTTTGTTTTTGAACCTTTAATTCCATTATCTTCTGCCTCGCTTATGTTACTTATGTTAGCTGCTATAGGAGTGCGAATTAAAATCGAAGATCAGCCTTTAAGAATGATCCCTGCTCTTTTTTATGCAATATTAAACTTTTTGATATTGGTAAATAGTGCATTCTAATTAACAATATTTTTCTAATAGGAATGCTTACCTACTTCCCATCCCATTACTTTAAGAATTTTTTCTGCTGATTTTACTGCTGGATTTTCAAGTTCTGTGCCCATACTGTCATTCCAGCGATTTAAATAGCCAAATAAAGCTACCACTCCCAAAATTTCAACAATTTCTCCATCACTGAAGAATTTTTTTGCTCTAGCCTTTATTTCTTCTGAAACTCCATTTGGAACCTGAGAAGCTGCGATAGCCAAGTCAAACATTGCTCTGTCAGACTCTGAAAAAGCTGCATTTGATTTATACTCCCAAATATTTTCGAGTCGTTTTTTTGAAGAACCATACCTTTCAGCTGCTCTTATTGCATGAGCTTCACAGTATCGACATCCTGTTGTCATACTTGACAAATAAGCAATCTCTCTTTTCATTGAACTTGTAATAGAACCTTTGTTTTCCATTACGGCCTGATTCATTTCTAAAAATGCTTTGGCAATTCTTGGTCGGTGCATCATTGTAAAAAGACTGTTGGGAGTAAACCCTAACGTTTCATCGTAAAAAGTGGCCATTTCTTTGGCTTGTTTTGTACTATTTCTATCCAAAGGAGATACTAAAGGTTTTTTCATATTAAATTTTATTGGTTACTAAATTTTGTTCTTATGACAATACTATTAAATTTCGAAGACGCTATAAATCCGACAATTGAAAAGCCAGCTAAAAAAAGAAAAACTAACTGGTGGCCAAGTAGTCCTGGATTATTGTCTAGTAAAACGCCCATTAATGGTCCCATAAAAATATCTGGCGTGTAGCCTATAACAGAAATAATTCCTACAGCAGTTCCGGTGAACGCATAAGGGATATCTCCTTCTTTTACAGCAGAAAAATATAATGACCTTAGACCATAGGTTCCTATTCCAGTTATTATTACTGTAAAAATGAAAAACACGCTAAGAGGCGCTTTAATAAAACCTGATGCGAATAGCATTGATCCTAAAATTAACATAAGAAACCCTCGTTTTAGCCATATTGAGCTTGTAGATTTGTCTGCTATATAGCCAATAAGTATGCATACTACTGGTCGCAAATACATCTGATATGATCCTACTTTTGCAGCATTGACCTCATCAAATAACATAATCTCAGAAGCATATAGTGATAAAATATCTGTTGCTTTATAACCACAGTAAGCTGATAAAACGATAATAATTAAAAGTCCAACTGAGGGATAACGTGCTACTTTTAAAATATTTTTAAATGAACTCTCAATAATTAAGTTTTGAGATTTTTCTTTATTCTCCATCTCACTCATAAAAATAAATGATAATACCCCCACTAGCATTACTATTAAAGAAGTAAATAAAATTACCCAACGGAAAGCTTCTTTCTTTTGATCAAAAGAAGCTAGGTTTATATCAACTGGTATTAATTTTGCAAAAATTAAAATACCAATAGCCCCAATAGTCGCAGCAATAATACCTCTCCCTCCTTCTAAAAATCCAAAGGCTTTACCTTGGCTTTGTTCACCTCCCCAATTTCTTGTTGCTTTTATCATTGCGGCCCAAAAAAGGAATGTGGTTGAAAATCCCCAAAAACCATACAAAATCTGTAATGAATAAAAAGAAGGAAAAGTTGACATTAAAAATCCACCTATAGAGGTCATTACAAGGGCAGTACCCATCAAAATTCTAGGCTGAAATCGGTCTGCTAAAGTGCCTCCATACAGGTACGAAATTAATGCTACAACCCCATAAGTGGAATATAATGTTCCTAGCTGAAGGTTATCTAATTGAAACACATCTAAAAATGTTGGTCTAAAAATTCGGGCAAGCACAAACGGAAGAATAAAAACTCCTTCTCCGGCTGTGACAATAAGCAAAATTCTAAAGAATGAATTTATTCTGTGTTTATTTATATTGATAAAGCTTACTTTAGGTTTTATTTATACTCGTTGAATACAACAATATACAAATAAGCAAAACATCCTTTGGTAAAGTTCTCTTTATGTAATAGAAGGTCTATAAAAAACTTTACTCAACGCAATAAGTGTCTCCTACTTCATATTGATTGTAAACTTCCTCTGTTACAGAGCCAGACAAAGGTTGACTATTTCCATCTTCATCTAGCCCTAAAGCTGTAAATCGTCCCCAATAAAAATAAAACTTCCCATTACTCTGTTCTTTAAGAGTTATTTCAACACAACCAGTCTCTTTGGTGCAGCCTATAGTAAATAATAAAATATATAATACTGCTTTTCTCAATTTACTTGTAGAAGATTATTCTTAGGTAAGTTAATTATTACTCTGGGAAAATTATAATCTTAAAATAAATGATTTAATTCATGAACTTAAGAAATTGATATTGGTATAACCCAATCATATTTAAAAAATTTTTAGTTTCGTTATAATGAAAGTCCGTAAAATATTTTTTGGATTATTTCTGATATCAGTTAATTCTTATTGCCAACAAATGGATAATTATCATCACGCTTTACGTGAAAAAAAGGAATTAAATTTTAAAAATCAATATCGCGTACTTAAAACGACTTTTAAAAGTTTAAATGGTTTTCAGATTCTTTATCCGGGAACTAAAATATCGCTTGAAAAAGTATTAAGATATCATTTACACACCTCTATTCATCTTGATCAAGAAACCAACATGCTTATTTCAATGGATCAAAGTAAATTCAAATTAAAAAACACCTCTTCTGAAAAAGAGATAACAAAAGAAGTTGTCTCTTTGATAGGAAACATGTTTTTCGGCTCTAGTGAAGTCAGCAAAATTCCTTTTGAAAAAAAGAATTTTAGACGTAAGGGTATGACTGCTCCTAATAGAAAACACTAAATATTTTCTAATTTTTTTATAATTTGTAAATGGAAAAACATTTTATATTATGAAACCTTACTTGTTATTTGTCTTATGCTTCTTTTGTACAGTCACCTCTGTTGAATTAAACGCTCAACGAAAAAAAAATAAAAAACAAAATGAAACCACTTTTTCGGAATCATTATATAATTCATTAGAATGGAGGCTAGTGGGTCCCTTTAGAGGTGGGCGTGCTGCAACTGTTGCTGGAGTGATAAATGATCCTAACACCTACTATATGGGAACTGCAGGAGGTGGTGTTTGGAAAACCGAAGATTCAGGAAATAGCTGGTATTCAATTTCAGATGGTTATTTTGGAGGTTCTATTGGAGCAGTTGCTGTCTCTGAGTCTGATCCAAATATAATTTATGTTGGAGAAGGAGAGCAAACTCTAAGAGGAAATGTTTCATCTGGAAATGGATTATGGAAAAGTTTGGATGCTGGTAAAACATGGAAATTTATTGGATTAAAAGGTAGCGAGCATATATCTAGAATACGAATACACCCCAAAAATCCCAACTTAGTTTATGTTGCCGCAATAGGTAATTTGTGGAAACCAAATAAAACGCGTGGTGTATATCGTTCAGAAGATGGAGGAAATACCTGGCAGAAGATACTTTATGAAAGTGATAAGGCCGGTGCTGGTGATTTGATAATGGATCCTAATAATGCTAGAATAATTTATGCCGCTACATGGCAAATGAAAAGAAATGGATATCGAATGGATAGTGGGGGACCTGACAGTAAACTTTACAAAAGTTTTGACGGCGGTGACACATGGATCAATATAACTGAGAATAAAGGCCTTCCAAGTGGGCCTTGGGGAATAGTTGGAATTACAGTATCTCCAGTAGATTCAAACCGAATTTGGACAATCATTGAAGCATCTAATGGTGGGGTGTTCCGCTCAGATGATGCTGGCAAAACATGGGAAAAGGTAAACGAAAATAGAGCTTTACGACAAAGAGCCTGGTACTACAGTAGAATTTATGCTGACACTCAAAATAAAGACAAAGTTTATGTAATGAACGTAAGTTATGGTGTATCAACTGATGGGGGGAGATCATTTACATTGAAAGATGCGCCGCATGGAGATCATCATGACCTTTGGATAGATCCAAATAATAATAATAGAATGGCAATTGCAGATGACGGTGGAGCACAAATTTCAAATGATGGTGGGAATAATTGGACGACTTATTATAATCAACCCACAGCACAATTTTATAGGGTAACCACAGATAATCAATTCCCATATAGAATCTATGGAGCACAACAAGATAATACGACCGTTAGAATAAACCATAGAGGTTCAGGATCTGGTATTGGTGAAAGCGATTGGGAAACAACAGCGGGTGGAGAAAGTGCTCATCTTGCTCCAGACCCAAAAAATAATGATATCGTTTATGGTGGAACATATAAAGGATATATGATGCGTAAAGATCATAGAACAGATCAAACACGTTCAGTAAATATTTGGCCTGATAATCCTGCTGGTTCAGGAGCAGAGGTAATGAAATACCGATTCAATTGGAACTTCCCTGTCAAGTTTAGTATACACGACGAAAATAAACTTTTTGCAGGGTCTAACTTTTTACATATGACAACAGATGGTGGCCAATCTTGGAAAACAATATCTCCAGATCTTACAAGAGGACTACCAGAAACAATTAAGTCCTCTGGAGGACCCATAACTCAAGATAATACTGGTGCAGAATTTTATTCAAATCTTTTTGCTATCAACGAATCACCAATTGAAAAAGGAGTTATTTGGGTCGGCAGTGATGATGGATTAATTCACGTAACGACTGATAACGGTGAAACTTGGAAAAATGTGACACCTCCTCCGACATTAAGTCCTAAGTTAAATATGATTAACTGTATTGACCCCAGTCCATTTAAAAAAGGTACAGCGTATGTAGCTGCTACCTCATACAAATTTGGAGACTATAAACCCTATCTCTATAAGACAAATGATTATGGTAAAACCTGGTCTTTAATTACCAAAGGAATTCCTCAGAATTACTACAGTAGGGCTATAAGATCTGATAAGGTTCGAGAGGGGCTGCTATATGCAGGGACTGAATGGGGAATGTTTATCTCATTTGACGACGGCAATAGTTGGAAACCATTTCAATTAAATCTTCCCATTACTTCAATTAGAGATCTTCATATTAGAGATAATGATTTAATAGCTGCAACTCATGGAAGAAGCTTTTGGATGATTGATGATTTAACACCACTGCACCAAATAGAAAATAATTTAAATTCTCAATCATTCTTTCTTTACAAGCCAGACAAGGCATTTAGAGTTGAACAATCAGAGGAAGATGATGAAACTAACTTCAAATTAGTCGGAAAGAATCACCCTGTTGGAGCAATTTTACATTTTTATATTAAAGATTTAAAAGAAGATGATCTTGTAAGTATCGAAATTAAAGAGAAAGATGGCTATCTAATTAAACGTTTTAACAATAAAGCAAAGCCAAATAATCTAAACCCAGAAGCTGATCTTCCGTTAGAACTAAAATCTGGTGGAAATAAATTAATCTGGGATATGCGATATCCAGGATATAAAGAATTCGAGGGAATGGTATTTTATTCTTCTCCAAATAAAGGTCCCAAAGCAATTCCAGGTGAATATTTAATAAGTCTAAACTATAATGGCGAGGTCATTGAACAATCCTTAAAAATTGAAAAAGACCCAAGGCTTGAGATTACGGATAAAGACTATAGAGATCAGTTTGATTTTTTAATTAATGTTCGTAATCAGGTAACTAGAGCTAACTCAGCGATAATCAAAATTAGAGAGGTTCAAAAAGATTTAAACTATCTAAAGCAAAAATCTGGTCTTACTGAAGAAATAAATAATCTTATTAATCAGTTTGAAAATAAGTTAAGCCTTATAGAGAATAATATTCATATGACAAAAAATCAAAGTCGTCAAGATCCATTGAACTATGGGATTAGAATAAACAACAGAATTGCATTTTTATTAGCGGATTCACAACGAGGAGATTACCCTCCTACAAATCAAGCAAAAGCTTTTTTCAAGGAAATCACAGCTGAACTGGATCGTGAAATGGAAGCTTTAGAAAAACTTTTAAACGGATCTATTTCTAGGCTTAATGAAATTGTTTCTGATAATCAAATAGGAATTTTTTCCATAAAAAGCCCTTAAGTTTTTTAAAGAGGTTCTGTTAGAATAGATAAAATTGTTTTTATGCCATTACGGTAATCACCAAGTCTAATGTTTTCATTTGGACTGTGCTGATTATTATCTCGATTAACAGTTGGAACTGTTACTGCCGGTATATCAAGTGTGTTTACAAATGGTGATATTGGTATAGAACCCCCGCTCATCCTGATTCTAATGGGGTCTATATCAAAGCCCTTTTTTATCGATTTGCGTAGCCACTTTCCTACCTTAGTATCAAGATCTGTTCGGAACGATTGATACGAAATTTTATGTGTAAATGTAGCCACTTTAGGATGATCTATTCGCTCCTTGGCTGTTGGCTCTCTGTCCACCACATAGTATCCTTGATTTTCAATATGTTTTTTTACAAGGCCTATCAGACGCTTAGGATCAGACTCCAAAACCAAACGAATATCGATTTCAGCTCTTGCCCATGCAGGTATTATAGTTCTTACTTTCTCATCTATCCATCCAGACTGCATACCACGAATATTAAGAGATGGAAATTGAATTGACTCTTGGTAGGTGTTACCAACTTTGTCAAGTTCTCCGATTTGTAAAGTCTTCATGAATTGCTCTTTGTCGTGGGGAAAGTTATCTAGTATTTTTTTTGTTTTGGAATCGATTGAAATCCCATCGTAAAACCCAGGGATCACAACTACCCCTTCATCATCTTTCATAGATGCAAGAAGCTTCGCCATTCTAAGGGCAGGATTAGGAACATAATTCCCAAAATGACCACTGTGTTGGGCTGTTACCGGTCCATAAATTGTAAGTTGAATGGTTGAAATACCTCTTGCCCCAAAGGTTAAAGTAGGTTTACCTGACCTATGCTTTGGCCCATCAAATATAATAAGATGATCCGCAGAAAGTATTTCCCTATTTGCATCAACCGCTCTGGGTAAATTTGGAGATCCTAACTCTTCTTCAAAATCCATTATCACTTTTATATTAAAATTGGGTGACAATTTTTTTTCTTCCAATACATCCATTGCATTTAAAAACATGACCACTGGTCCTTTTGCGTCACTTGTTGAACGTGCAAATATTCTCCAATCATCTTCATAGTTTTTTATTTCATCCCAGTCGATAATTTCCCAAACTCCTTTACTGTTTTGTCTTTTTAAAACTGGGGTATATGGGCTTTCCTGGAACCACCTAGAATTGTCTACAGGTTGACCATCTATTTGTAAATATATAAGGACAGTTTCTTTAGCCTTCGGAAAGGTTCTTTCCGCAAGCAAAAGTGGTGCTTTGGGAGTTGAGATCCTTTGTGTAACAAAACCTCTTTTAGCAAAATTTTTCTCACACCACTTAACATTTAACTCAATATCATCCAAATGATTTGCATCATTTGGAATACTTAAAATTTCATAAAACATATCAAAAGATTTGTTTGTTGCATTTTTTGCCCACATTTCTAAATCTTTTGAAGATTGACTAAATCCAAAGCTGGATATCAAAAAGGTAACAATCAGTTTTTTCATTTCATGTATAATTTAAATTTAGATAATAGATTTTATGGTTGAAATAATTATTTTAAAGTTTCTATATTTTTCAAAGCAGCCCTTGCTGAAATAGAAAATGGGAATTGATTCAACACCATCTTATAATATTTTTTTGCCTCATCATAATTTTTTTCGTACATATAGAATTCTGCCATTGAATCTAAAGAATTATATCCCTGTGGATAAAGCTCAAGATATTTTTCAAAAGCCTGTTTTGATTTTTCTTTGTCTCCATTTTGATAATAATGATACCCTAGAAAATTTATAATAGCTGCATTGTTTGGCTCGCCCCATTTTGAGCTAAGTTCTTCCAAATTTTTAATTCTTGTAATTAAATCTGGATTGGATCTAGCTCTATGAAACTGTATAAAAGCTCCCCTTGGTTCTGCTTCGTACATTTTCTCCCATATAGCATTTTTTTCTTTTGAAGATCCCCATATACCTCTGTATCCGTTCTCACTTTTTATATCAAGCAAGGAAACAAATCTTTTTGAGTTTTCGTTTTTATTAGCTGAATACTTTTTTGCCATTTCAAAATGTACTTCTTGTTTTTCTGAGTTTGGTGGAGACATAGTAGACATCATTACATGTGCTGCAAATGAAGTTGAGTCTAACTTAACTGCTTTTTCGAAAAAAACATATGCTTTCTCTCTTTCTATATTTAAAAAATGGCCTATCGCACTTCTTATCATTTCATCGTGTAATGGATCACCATTTGTCCATTGAATATAGTTGCCTTGTTGGTCTGAGTTTTGTTGATTGGTACCTTTTGAGTTTTCACAAGCAAAGATTAATAAGCTTATAAATATTAGCATTAAAAAATTTTTCATTTTGAGTTAGTTTTTAGTTACGAAATTATGAGGATTAAATTACGAATCCATTTATGTTATTTAATTGTATTTCAATTTAACAATTTTTTATCGCCACAAACCTCTTGCCCATATAGTTGTGTAGCTAATAAAATGTCGCTTAAATATTCTTTTTGTGAAATTATTTGTCCTGCCTGATTTAGGTCGTATTTTATGGCATAATCATTTTCATATTTCCCACCAACTCCTTCCATTCTTCCTTGAGCAAAAACCATTGCAGATCTTTCATCGGCTATAATACCTTTGTATTCTACACCAATTTCTCCTTTTAAAAGAGTTGCAAAATATCCCGCAAACTCCAAATACTCATCCCAAGTATATGTTTTCGAAATATCTAACTGCCCTGTCAAGGTGAAAGTAAAGTCATCAGCAAGAAGTGATTTCATAATGTCAATTTTACCTTCCATTTGGGCATTAAATGCTTTTAAAACAGTTGTTCGGGTTTGTTCTGTAAGTAATTCTTTTTCAGATTTTGCTTGTTTCTCATTACATGAAATAATAGCTAGTGATGATAAAAACAGAATTAATATTTTTTTCATTTTGGTTTATTTTTTATTTATGAGAAACAATATACAAAGAAGTCTTTAAGTAAATATATTCTAAATATTTATTCATATTTTAAATCTGATTTTGTGTTATCTCAATATATTTGTGCTTTTAAATATTAAAATAAAATTATATGAATAGCCATCTATCATTAAGATCAGGTAATCCTGTACTCTCAAAAAAAACTTTCAGCAACACTATCTCTGTTAATGAGAAAATGACTATAGAGGGGACAGTTAATAAAACTGCCATTAGCCTTTTAATTCTTGTTGGGACTGGATATTTAACCTTTAATACACTCAATCCGATATTATTAATTGGATGTGGAATAGGTGGATTTATCTTTGCCCTTATTACAATTTTTAAAAAAGAATGGGCTCCAATAACAGTTCCAATCTATGCAGCTCTTCAGGGAGCTATGCTTGGAGGTATATCTTACATGTATAACTACCTATATGATGGAATAGTAACAAATGCAATCCTTTTAACGGTTGGAATATTAGTATCATTATTAATTGCATATCGATCAGGATATATAAAGGCAACAGAAAATTTTAAACTTGGAATTTTTGCAGCAACTGGAGGTATAGCAATCGTTTATCTTGTAAATTTTATAATGGGATTCTTTGGCTCAGGAATTGGTGTAATGAATATTAACAATGCATCTCCACTAAGCATCGGCTTTAGCATAGTAGTTGTAATAATAGCTGCCCTAAATTTAGTTTTAGATTTTGATTTTATAGAAGAAGGTGCAGAAAAAGGAGCTCCAAAGTATATGGAGTGGTATGGGGCATTTGGCTTACTAGTTACTCTCATTTGGTTATATCTTGAAATATTAAGGTTACTTGCGAAGCTTAATTCAAGAAAATAATTGATTTGAGAAGAGAGATTATTTGAGGCCAAACAATCATATTTTTCGAACTACAGGCTTCATAATCGAAAATTGTTTTTGGGTTTTACAAATAAAAAACCCTCCTAATTTTGGAGGGCAAAACTTAAAGTATTTTTTTCAATTATCTTTCTGATAGAATTAGTCTTAGAACTTGACTCCTTCTTATAGACCTTAAATTGTACATCTTTGTCATTGTAGCTTTCATATTTTTACTCATTGGATTTGTTTGATCCATCATGTTTTGAATATCAGACATATTGTCAAAAAACCTAGCAACAACATAACTAGCAGCATTAACATTATTATTACGTGGAGTAACAACTTTGTGAAGTCCCCAGCCTTTAACAGATTTATTCGATTTTTGCATTGGCAGGAATGTTTTTAATTCCATTTGTTCATATTCATAAAAATCCGCAGGGTCTACAACCATCCAGTCCAAAACTGCATACTTGGGTGGGGCTTGATTAGAAGCCGGGACAAATCCACCTTTATATGAAACTGTAATAGCACCTGACTTAACAACTCTATTACCCCATTTTTCACGGACCATTGCTAATTCAGAATTGGAAAAGTTGTTTCCACTTTCACCACTCATATTTGAGTTTATTACCTTATCTGGATCCTGAAGATGGGCATAAATAAATGTTGTGTGATTTTCCCTATATCCTGGATTTTCTAAAACCCACATGTCCCAGCCAATTTTATTTCCGCTATCTATAGCCGATTTATGACCCTTTGAAAAATATTCTTTTTCACTATCAATATGGGCTTGCGCGTCTTGACTATTAACTGTAACATAATGCAGAGTTACAAACATTCTTTGTTGAGCAATACAAAAAGTGCCTAGCAATACAAATATTAAAATTAATTGTTTTTTCATCTTTATTGATTTATGATTAATATGCAAACAATATACAAAGAAGTTCCTACACTAAATAAGAACAACAATTTGATGATTTAATACAATAAATATTTTTTCGAGTTGTTCCTCCACCCAGATTGAGATTTATACTTTACAAAAAAAATTTTCAAATCGCTTTGTGATGCATACTTCACGAAATATATCTTCTTGTTTGATTGTGAAGGGTATTTTACAAAATACCACAGCCCCTTATTACCTTTCGCCTGAGATTGGTAATCTACTTTGAAAACTTTTAAATCAGATTGAGATTCATAATCAACGACAAAAACTTTTATATCAGATTGGGATGGATAATCTACCGAAAATATTTTTTGAGAGAAACAGAAAAAGGGTACTAACAGGATAATGTATTTCATTATTTATAAAGTTAAAAAATAAAACTGTCAGGATTGCTTTTTAGTAATTATGCTTTCACTAGTTATTATGAAAAAATTATTGTTTAGACGAAAGCAATCCATTTTCAATCGGATTAATCCTGAACTGCTCAATTTCAGATTTGATGTGTTCTTTATCAAAAATATCAGATGCAATATGAATGATTTCAGAATGATGATTTGCAACATTATTTAGCTCTTTGGGGTCTAGAGATAAATTGTATAATTCTAAAGTGGGTTTTTCATCGCTTCGTTTTAAATTTCTTCTAATAACTTTCCAATCTCCCATTCTAATAGCTACTTGACCTCCATATTCTGGAAATTCCCAATAAAGAAAATCATGAATCTCCTGTTCTTTTTTACCTGTAAGAGTTGGGAGAAAACTAATCCCGTCTATTTCTGGAATATTCTCATAATTTATGACTTCAAGCAAAGTTGCCATTACATCGTAATGAGCAGAAATATGGTTAGTTATACTTCCTGGTTTGATCTTTTCTCCCCAAGTTGCAATCATTGGAACTCTTATCCCACCTTCATAAACAAACCCTTTCCCTCTTCCATATGATTCACCAAAAATCCCTGAACTATTAAAAAATTCTCCATCCGTACCACCAGAGTAAGTAACTCCATTATCCGAAGAGAATAGAATTAGAGTATTATCATATAAATTTTTATCCTTTAAATACATTATTAATTTACCTATGTTCTCATCCAAATAAGAAATCATAGCAGCATAAGCTGCTCTAGGATTTTGATGGGGGAAATAACCATTTTCTCCCAAATAAGGTTTTTCTTCTCCAAACTTTTCTTTATAATAATTTATCCATTTTTGAGGAGCCTGAAGAGGATTGTGAGGTATAGGTGTAGCCCAATAAAGAAAGAAAGGATTTTGTTTGTTTTCAGAAATGAAACTTATCATTTCTTTAAACATTAAGTCTGGAGCATATTCATTTAACTTAAAGTTTGAATAACTTTTTGAGTCAAATGGATTTGCTCCTTTAGCAAGTTTTGTGTTTGGGGGTATAGTATCATTATTTAAGTAAACTCTATTCTCGTTTTTATATAAGTGAACAGGGAAATAGGTATGAGCCTGACGCTGACAATTATATCCAAAGAAAAAATCAAATCCCATTTTGGTCGGGATTGAATTAGTGTGGGGAGCTCCAAGGCCCCATTTCCCTATCATCCCAGTAGTATAGCCTTCTTTTTGTAATAATTGAGGAAACAAAATTGAATTTGTTGGAATAGGAAATTGCCCTTCTAAAGTAGAATCAGCTATCATCGCGCGATAGTCCCAAACATTTCCTCTTTCTTTCCATTCATAGTTGCCTCTAATATATGAATGTCCAGAATGTTTCCCTGTAAGAAGCATATATCTAGCAGGTGCACATACAGGTGCTCCTGAATAATGCTGTGTAAAAATCATACCGTTGCTAGCTAGTTCATCAAGATTTGGGGTTTCAATTTTTTTCTGACCGTAGACGCCTATGTCACCATACCCTAAATCATCCGCAAGAATATAAATAATGTTAGGTTTAGATCTTAATTTTTCTTTTTTTAAATCTGCTTGACAAGTCAAAAATAGACTAGCAAATGGAAATAAAAAAAAACACAATTGTTTCATTAGAATTTTTTATTTTTCTCTTTTCACTCGAAATTCAATTCACCCTTTCTTTGATATCCTTCATCGATTTTATCATTTCTTGAACTTTTTCAGGATAGACAGAAGCCAAATTTCTAAGCTGTTCTATATCATCTGACAAATTATATAGTTGGAAATCCTGACTATTTGCAGTTTCATTTTTTACCCATTGATTTACAATTTTAGGTCCATCGTACGGGGGAATCATAACCCAGTTTCCTTTTCTTATAAATATTTTCCCAGATGCTTCCAAAAGCAATTGATCTCTACCCTTTTGCGATTTACCAAGAAAAGAATTTAATGTGTTTTGACTATCTAAACTAGGATTTTCAGTACCCACCAAGTTTGAAAAAGAACCCATAAAATCTAATTGGCAAACTAACGCATCCGATACACCTGGTGTAATCTTTCCTGGCCAACTTATTATAAAAGGTACCCTTGTGCCTCCCTCAAACATACTATATTTTCCGCTTCTTAAAAGACCAGACGGGGTGTGATCTCCAATTTTTTCTTCAGCTTCGTCTTTATATCCATCATCTAAAACTGGTCCGTTATCACTAGAAAAAACTACCATTGTGTTTTCGGAAAGACCCAATTCATCTATTTTATCAAGGATCTGTCCTATTGCCCAGTCTGCTTCTAGAATAGCATCTCCTCGTGGTCCCATTCCTGAGCTTCCAACAAAACGTGGGTGAGGTACACGGGGAACATGAGGTTGGTGTAGAGAATAAAAAAGGAAGAAAGGATTGTCCTTATTTGATTCTATAAACTTTTTTGTCTTTACCAAAATTGTGTCTGACATGTTCTCATCTATGTAGAGAGCAGATTTTCCACCTTTCATAAAGCCTATACGTGAGATACCATTATGTATACTCATGTCGTGGCCGTGACTTGGGAAAAGTTTTAATAACTGAGGATTTTCTTTGCCCGTAGGCTCCCCAATAAAATTTTCAGTATAACTTACTTTAAGTGGATCTTTTTTATCCAAATTTAAAACCTTATTATTCTCTAAATAGACAGATGGTACTCTATCGTTAGTAGATGCAAGAATAAAGGAATAGTCAAAACCTATATCATTCGGTCCAGGAGATATCGATTGATTCCAGTCTAAATTTTTATCACCAAGACCCAAATGCCACTTACCAATTATTGCTGTTTTATAGTTAACTTTTTTTAGTAGAGAAGGTAATGTTTCCTTTGATATATCAAATAATAGTGGTGCATTTCCAGGCAAAATTTGTGCTCGTTGATTTCTCCAAGGGTATTCACCAGAGAGAATGGCATATCTACTGGGTGTGCAGGTAGCTGAAGTTGAATATCCATTAGTGAAACGAATACCATTTTCAGAAATTCTATCAATATTAGGCGTAGATAAAGTACCCACGCCATATGAACTAACATCTCCATATCCCAAATCATCCATGTAAATTAAAAGTATATTTGGCTTTTTTATTTCTTCTCGGGATTGTCTACAAGATTCTATCAAACTAACTAGAACAATGAGAAAACCATATTTTAAAATGGAAAAATTCATATAGTATTAAATATCTAAATATAATAATAAGTATCCTGCCAAATGATTACAAAGAGTGTTGTTTGATGAAACTAGGAAATAACTTCCCCCGTAATGGTTATCAGAATGGTTTTTTTATTGGAATTGTTCGGACTGAACTGTCTAAAAAAAACCCTCATAGTCAAGGACTTAGAGGGTTTAAGGGTGGTCCCACCTGGACTCGAACCGTTTATGTAAACTGTTGATTATCATAATATTATGAA
>ENA-OSEY01001015-OSEY01001015.1-marine-metagenome-genome-assembly--contig:-NODE-1015-length-19829-cov-4.379911_pt1 | contig 19829 bp, 20 predicted proteins | sample MGYA00248465_ERZ534230 | MGnify/ENA primary metagenome ERZ534230 (study PRJEB26409, sample SAMN06344110) | marine metagenome | isolation source: Sea water from surface | place: Atlantic Ocean:Southern...
AATTTGAAAACCCTAGCAGCAATTAAGCAAAGTAAGTATTTATTAAAAAAACTGAGCAAAGACAGAATATGGAAGGAGTTTAAACTTATACTGTCTAGTGACGGAGTTTGCTTAGCACTAAGGTTTATGAAAGAAACAGGGGTATTAAATATTTTGTTTACAAACATATCCTTGAAAAATATTGAAAATCTTGTTGAGCTAGAAAAAAAAATTATTTCAGAATTTTTAGGTAAACACTACTTCAATACTTTTGAACTTAAAGATCCTATATTGAGGTTGAGCATATTATTAGATCCTAAAGAAAAATATTTAGAAAGAGTACTTAGTTTAAAAAAAAATGAAATTAAGAAGTTAAACTTTTATAACAAATTTGACGTATTTCCAAAAAATTTTAAATCACTTGGTTTTAATTATGGTTTAGAAAAAGGATTAAGTTTATTATTATTATATATAGCAAAGAAAAAAAACTTCGATATTTATATAAAATCAAAAAAATTTGAAATAGAATTTCAATTGAATTGCAAAGATATTATAGAAGGTGCAAAAGCTGTTAAAAAATTTCCTATTACTGGTATTGATTTACTGCAAAGAGGTTATTCAGGTAAAAAACTAGGAGAAATTCTAGAGAAATTAAAAAAAGTTTGGATAAACTCAGAATTCAAATTAAATAAAAAACAATTGCTTTCAAAATCTTAAGACTATGGCCATTTTGCTATAGGTGGCATACTCATTAACACTGCCTCAGGATTGTGACCTGTTTGCAGGCCAAATTGTGTTCCTCTATCATATACAAGATTAAATTCAGCATATCTTCCTCTTTTTATAAGTTGCCATTCGCGTTCTTCTGGAGACCAAGTTTTTTTCATATGACTTTTAGTAATTTTAGAAAATGCTTCAAGAAAAGCCTTCCCTACATTTTTAACAAAATTAAAATCATTTTCCCAATTTTCAGTATTTAAATCATCAAAAAAAATACCACCTACGCCTCTAGCTTCATTCCAATGCTTTATCATAAAGTATTCATCTGCCCATTTTTTAAATTTGGGATAATAATCTTTATCAGCTATATCGCACACTTTTTTTAGTTCATTATGAAAGTATCTAGTATCTTCTTCATTTTCCACCATCGGATTTAAGTCTGAGCCACCTCCAAACCAACTCAAACTTTTAGTCCAAAACATTCGTGTATTCATATGGACTGCAGGAGTTTTTGGTGATTGCATATGTGCAACTAGGCTTATTCCAGAAGCCCAAAACTGAGGATCCTCTTTAAGACCAGGAATGTTATGTCTGGATGATAAACTTTTCTGGGCTAAAGGTTCTAAAGTACCATAAACTGTTGAGATATTAACACCAACCTTTTCAAATACTCGTCCATCTCTCATCACAGACATAATACCACCTCCGCCATCTTCGCCATTTTTACTTTTTCTAAAAGTTTGCTTTCTTTTGAATTTTCCTGGAGGTTTTTTACAAAGCTCATTTGAATTTTGTAGCATTTCAATTTTTTCAAATTCTTCACATATAATATTTCTTAATTCCTCAAACCATTCTTTTACAACCTTCTTTTCGTCGTCCCCTACAGTTAAATTTTTTTCCATGTTGATGTCCTTTGAAAAATATTAACTTTTAATTTTATATTCATAATAGTACTTAACTTTTTATTCATTCAAAAGAAATAACTTAATTTTATGAACAAAATAAATTTAAAAAGTACTGACAAAAGTTCTAGGTTAGATTCAATGGTTTTTAATTTGGGTTTATCAGAAAGTAGAGCAAAAGCTAGCGATCTTATAAAAGAAGGAAAGGTATTAGTTAATTCTAAAACTATTTCAAAACCTTCTTATTTAGTAAAAGTTGATGATGAAATTTTAATTGAAGAGAATTCAAAGCAATGGGTAAGTCGTGGTGCTATAAAATTATTATTTGCAATAAATAGCTTTAAATTAGATGTGGTAGAAAAGGTTGTATATGATATAGGAGCGTCTACTGGAGGATTTACTCAGGTTTGCTTAGAAAAAGGTGCTAAATTAGTTTGTTCAATTGATGTAGGAACTGATCAATTACATGAAAAATTAAAAAATGATAAAAGAGTTTTTGACATTTCTTCAACAGATATAAGAGCAATACGCAATCTAAATATACCCACTCCAGATTTGTTGGTAGTGGATTTATCTTTTATATCATTAACGGTAGCGTTACCAATAATAATGTTAACAGTGCCCTCTAAAACAAAAATGATTTGCCTAATTAAACCACAATTTGAGTTATCTAAAAAAAGTTTAAATAAAAATGGTGTTGTAAAAAAAGATGAGTATATTGAAGAAGTGATTAATAAAATTAAGGATTTTATGAAAGCAATTAAATGGCAAGTGATTGGAATAAAGAATAGCCCAATACGGGGAAGATCAGGAAATAAGGAATTTTTACTATATGCTAGTAAGGGAAAATAATTTAACCTATTTGTCCTCTATTTATTAAATATTGATCTAATAAGACGCAAGCAAGCATTGCCTCACCCACTGGTACAGCTCTAATACCTACACAAGGATCGTGTCTTCCAGTAGTTTGAATTTGTACATTATTATATTTTTCATCAATAGTATTTTTTGGTTTAAGAATAGAAGAAGTTGGTTTTACTGCAAATCTAGTTATTATATCTTGCCCAGTAGAAATACCTCCTAAAATTCCTCCTGATTTATTTGATTTGTAAATAGTATTTTTTTTACTGTTAGATCTAATTTCATCAGCATTTTCATTTCCAGTAAGAGTTGCAGCGTTCATACCTTCTCCAATTTCAACTCCTTTTACCGCATTAATTGACATCATAGCCGAAGCAATCTGAGTATCTAATTTATTATAAATTGGAGCTCCAATACCAGCCGGAAGATTTTTTGCAATTACTTCTATTATTGCACCAATAGAGTTACCATCCTTACGTATTTTGTTTAAATATAATGACCAATCTTCAACTATTTCTTTGTCAGGGCACCAGAATGGATTTTTAGAAATTTGTCTTTTATCAAAATGATTCCAATTAATTTTTTTATTTCCTATCTGTACTAAATAACCTAGGATTTCTAATCTAGGTAAAATTTTTTTTAATGCAAGCTTAGCCACAGCTCCAGCTGCTACTCTTGCAGCAGTTTCTCTTGCAGACGATCTTCCACCACCTCTATAATCTCTAATTCCATATTTTTGGAAATAAGTTATATCTGCATGGCCTGGTCTGAAAGAAGTAGAAATTTTTGAATAATCTTTTGACCTTTGATCTAAATTTTTTATCATTAACTGAATTGGAGTACCTGTAGTTTTCCCTTCAAAAACTCCTGATAAGATTTCTACGGTGTCAGGTTCTTTTCTTTGAGTAGTGAACCTACTTTGTCCGGGTTTTCTTTTATCTAAAAATTTTTTTATTTTTTTTTCAGTTAAATCAACTTTTGGAGGACAACCATCAATAGTAACACCAATTGCTTTTCCATGACTTTCTCCCCATGTGGTGAAACGATAAAGATGACCAAAGCTATTCATAGACATAGGATTTACTCTCTTCAAGATAATAGAGGCATTAAATAATCATAATATTATAGTTACTATTACAGCAATAAAAAAAACTAAACTTGTTTTCTTTTTACATTTGCCCAAATTTTCTTATTTGTAAAATATAATAATAAAGCTAGTACAATTAAGTATGATGCTGCTGTAAATCCAAATTCTTTTCTAGCATTTAACTTTGGTTCAGCAGCCCACATTAAAAAGGCGGCAACATCTTTTGCTTGTTGTTCAATTGTAGCTTCAGTGCCGTCAATGTATTCTACATCATCACCCCACAAAGGCTGAGCCATTCCAATCCATTTGCCTGGATAATATTTATTTTCATATAAAGTTACACCAGCTTGCTCTTTTTCCTCACCAGTAAAACCTGCTAACAAATTTACAATGTACTCTGGTCCACCCATCCCTTTTATTAACTGATTAATACCAGTTCCATAAGGACCATGAAATCCAGCCCTTGCTTTAGCAATAAGACTTAAATCGGGCGCGTTTTCTACACCTGAAACTGGGAATTTGTCTGAAGGCTTTCCATCTCTATAATCATCCGTTTCAGAATCGTAAATTTCATACTGAGCTGCATAAGCTTTTACTTGTTTTGGTTCTAATTCAGGTCCACCAGGGTCTCCTAATGTTCTAAAAGCAACTTGTTTCATTCCGTGGCAACCGGCGCATACTTCAGTATAAACTTGAAGACCTCTTTGTAGTTGATTTCTATCATAAGTACCAAAGGGTCCTTCAAAAGAAAATTCAAAATCCTTTATTTTTTCTGCTTCACCAGCAGAGTAGGATGGGTTAACAAAAATGAAAAAGTAACAGCATACTAAAAAAGTAGAAATAAATTTATTCATAATGTGTTTCTTCTTTAAAAAATAAATCATAAATTACTCCGCAGGAACTGAACTACCATCAATATTAGGAGATTGAGAAGTTTTCTTTTTTTTAGCTAATTCTACAGCTTCTTCAATAGTTTCTGGCTGTTTATCTGGTGTTTCTATAATCCCTAATATTGGTAATATAATTAAAAAATACGCAAACCAGTATGCGGAGCCTATCAAAGCGATAGTTGCGTAGGGTTCTTCGGCAGGCATTGCACCGCACCACATCAAAACTATAAAATCAATTACTAAAATAGCAAACCACCATTTGAATTGAGGTCTGTATCTTCCAGACCTTACTGAAGAAGTATCTAGCCATGGCGCAAGAGCCATCACAACAATTGCTCCAAACATTGCAATTACACCAAAAAGCTTAGCAGTAACTATTCCTCCAGTTATAAAAGTAGCAAATTGTACAACCCAAACGTCTGCAGTAAAAGCTCTTAAAATAGCATAAAAGGGTAACAAGTACCATTCGGGAACAATGTGGGCGGGTGTCACCAGTGCATTTGCTTCAATATAATTATCAGGATGACCAAGATAATTTGGCATAAAAGCTACAACTGAAACAAAAGCTATTAAGATTAGAACTAATGCAAACATGTCTTTTATTACATAGTATGGCCAAAAAGGAACAGTATCCTTTTCTGCATCTTCTTTTGAAGTTCTTCTTACTTCAACACCTGTTGGATTATTGTTACCAGTTGTGTGAAATGCCCATATGTGTAAGATAACTAATCCTAATATTACAAAAGGTAACAAGTAATGAAGACTAAAGAATCTATTTAATGTTGCATTATCTACTGCTGGTCCACCTAATAGCCAAGTTTGAAATGGTTCTCCAATAACTGGAATTGCTCCAAAAAGACTAGTAATTACAGTTGCTCCCCAAAATGACATTTGGCCCCAAGGTAAGACATACCCTAAAAAGACTGTAGCCATCATTGCCACGTATATAAGCATCCCTAGAATCCAAGTAATTTCACGTGGTTCTTTGTATGACCCATAATACAACCCTCTAAAGATATGCATATATACTGCTATGAAAAATAAAGATGCACCATTGGCATGAATATATCTAATTGCCCATCCAGCATTTACATTTCTCATGATATGTTCAACACTGTTGAATGCATTATCAACATGTGGTGTGTAATGCATTACTAAAACTATTCCAGTAATAATTTGTAAAACAAGACAAAAAGTTAGAACAACACCCCAAATCCACATCCAATTCAGATTTTTTGGAGTAGGGATCATTAATGTATCATACATCAACCCAAAAATTGGTAGTCTTTTGTGCATCCATGTCTGAAATCCTGGCTTTGGTTTATAATGATCGTGAGGAATACCACTCATAATTTTTTCCTTTTAACCGAGTTTAATTATCAAATCTTCAACAAATTTTGCTGTAGGTACGGGCAAGTTCTTTGGTGCAGGTCCCTTCCTAATTCTACCAGCAGTATCATAATGAGAACCATGGCAAGGACAAAACCAACCATTGTAATCTCCAGCTTCTGATAAAGGTACACATCCAAGATGTGTGCAAACACCAACCATTACAAGCCACTCGCCTGATTCATCTAAGGTTCTGTTTATATCATTAGCATCAGTGTCTGGTTTATTCTCATTAAAAGATGAAGGGTCAGGTAAAGTTGATATATCTACACTCCTTGCTTCATCAATTTCTTCTTGTGTCCTTCTTCTTATGAAAACAGGCTTACCAAGCCATTTCACAGTTATTTGAGATCCAGGTTCTACATCGGCTACATCAACTTCTATAGATGACAGAGCTTGGACATCTGCTGAGGGATTCATTTGATCAATTAATGGCCATATAGCTGCTGCCCCAGTAACAGCACCAGCTGCAGCTGTAGCTACATAAATGAAATCTCTTCTAGATGGTTCTTTTGTATTAGAATCAGACACTATCTTCTCCTTAAAAAATACATAATAATAAAAAATATATCTTCAACTGTTTTGAATTCATATATATCTTTAAATCTAATTAGTCTAGCAGACTTTCGGACGCAGGTTTATTGAATGTTTAAACAAGAAATAAGATTAGCAATATATGAACCAGATATACCTCAAAATCTTGGTGCTATGATAAGATTATGTGCTTGTTTTGGAATTGATATAGATTTAATTGAACCTTGTGGATTTCCTTTTTCCTTAAAGGCTTTAAAGAGAACAGCTATGGATTATATTGATTTAGCCAAAATTGATTGCCATGATGATTTTGATTCTTTTTTAAAAAAATACCAACATAATAGAAGACTTATTCTTCTTACCGTAAAATCACCAGAAACTATTTGGGATTTTAAATTTAAATCAAATGACATATTAATTGTTGGAAGTGAAAGTAAGGGAGTTCCTAATTATGTCAGGGAATCAGTGCCATTTAATATTAGGATTCCGATATTATCTCATACAAGGTGCTTAAATGTCACTACGGCTGCTTCTATTGCAGTGTCTGAGGCTATAAGACAAAACAATAAATAGATTCATAAAATTATCTCTTAAGAACTTGCCATTTTGACAACACTTTTATATCTTAACATGTAAGAAATTTCTTTTGAAATTGGGGTTTATATGGACAAAATTATAGAAAATAAAAAACTATCATCAATGCTTTCTGATCCATCATTATTAAAGGATAAGGCATATGTTGCAGGTGAATGGGTAAATTCCGCCAATGGTGATACTTTTGAGGTAAGAAACCCAGCCAACTTGGAAGTTATAAGTAAGGTACCTGATCTAGGATTGGAAGAAACTAAGAAGGCAATCGATTTAGCATATGATGCTCAAAAATTATGGTCTTTAAAAACAGGTAAAGAAAGATCATCAATTCTAAAAAAGTTTTATGAATTAATGATGGTTAATGCTGATGATCTAGCAATGATTATTACTGCAGAAATGGGTAAGCCATTAGCTGAGGCCAAAGGTGAAATTGCTTATGGAGCTAGTTTTATTGAATTTTTTGCTGAAGAAGCCAAAAGAATTTATGGTGAAACAATTCCTGGTTATCAAGCTGATAAGAAAATATTAGTAATCAAACAGCCAATTGGTGTAGTAACTTCGATTACACCTTGGAATTTTCCTAACGCTATGATTACTAGAAAATTAGGACCTGCTCTTGCAGCAGGTTGTTCTTTTGTTGCCAAACCAGCTGAAGACACACCTTTATCAGCCTTAGCTATTGCTGTAATTGCAGAAAGAGCTGGAATACCAAAAGGTGTTTTGTCCATTATTACTTCTAATAAGTCACAAATTATTGGCGAAGAATTCTGTTCTAATTCTAAAGTTCGAAAGCTTACATTTACTGGATCAACAGAAGTTGGAAAAATTCTTCTTAAGCAAGGTTCTTCTCAAGTCTTAAAAATGTCAATGGAATTAGGTGGTAATGCTCCTTTCATTGTTTTTGATGATGCCGATTTGGATGCAGCTGTAGAAGGAGCAATTCTTTCTAAATACAGAAATAATGGCCAGACTTGTGTATGTGCAAATAGATTATACGTCCAGGAGAAGGTTTATGATGAATTTGCACAAAAGTTATCTAATGCAGTAAGTAAATTTGAAGTTGGTGATGGTTTTAATGAAAATGTAACTTTAGGTCCCTTAATAACTGAGGATGCAGTCTTAAAAGTAGAAAATCATATAAATGATGCTTTATCAAAAGGTGCAAAGTTAATTACTGGAGGCAGCCGTCATAAATTGGGTGGGAATTTTTTTGAACCTACACTCCTTACAGAAGTTACAAAGAATATGGTAGTTTCTACTAATGAAACATTTGGTCCTGTTGCTCCTCTATTTAGATTTAAGGACGAAGATGATGTAATAAATCAAGCTAATGATACTATTTTTGGTCTTGCAGCCTACTTCTATTCAAAAGACTTATCTAGAGTATGGAAAGTTTCAGAAGCACTCGAATATGGAATGGTTGGAGTAAATGCTGGAGTAATTTCAACTGAGTTAGCTCCATTTGGTGGTGTTAAACAATCAGGTTTAGGTAGAGAAGGTTCTAAACACGGAATAGAGGAATTCTTAGAAATGAAATATATTTGTATGTCTGTTTGAAAATAATTTAATTTATTGGAATGCCGAAAAGTTCATTGTTAGACTGCTTTTTTATTTTCATTTCAATTATCTTTCCTATTTCTGGACCATGAATAAATGATACTTTGCTGTAATCTTCTGTAAAGCCCTTTGCATTTCTTTCTACTAAAACCTTCTGGATACTTCCAATTTTTTTATTTAGATGTTTTTTTAACCTTTCAGTACTTTTTTTTCTAAGTATCTCAGCTCTTTTTTCAATTTCTTCTTTTGGGATTTGTGGCATCTTACTTGCTGGAGTTCCTATGCGTGATGAGTAAGGAAAAACGTGTATCCAATCAATATTACACTCATCAATTATTGAAATTGTGTTTTTGAACATTTCTGCAGTCTCAGTTGGAAAACCAGCTATTATGTCAGCACTAAATGTAATTTCAGGCCTAATTTTTTTTAGTGCTGAGCAGAATTTAATTGAGTCTTCTCTAAGGTGTCTTCTCTTCATTCTTTTTAAAATCATATTATCACCCGATTGAAGAGAAAGATGTAAATGGGGCATTAATCTACTATCGTGGCATAACAAATCCATTAATTTGGGATCAATTTCGATACTATCGATTGAAGAAATTCTCAATCTTTGAAGTGAAGGAATAGACTCCAAAATAAATTCAATCAGGTCACCCAATCTTTCTTTATTTTTAAAATCTAATCCCCAAGATGTTATATCTACACCAGTCAAAACTATTTCCTTTACTCCACTAAGTACAAGTGATTTGATTTGATTTTTTATTTCTACTTTTGGAATAGATCTAGAATTTCCTCGAGCATACGGAATAATACAAAAAGTACACCTATGATCACAACCATTTTGTATACCAATAAAAGCACGAGTATTTGATTTTGATGGGGATAATTTATTAAATGGAAGAGTATTTTCTTCCATAATATTTGATACTAGTTTGGAATTATATTTATTCTTTTTATTTTCCAATATAGAATTAATTTTTGACCAGTTTTTACTAATTAACTTTTCTTGATTTCCTAAAACTAAATCTACTTCATTCATCTGTTCAAATGTTTCTGGTTTTAATTGGGATGCACAGCCAGTAACTATAAGAAAAGAATTCTTATTTTTATTTTTTATTTTTTTTATTTCACGCTGTGATTTTTTTTCTGCTTCCTTTGTTACAGCACAAGTATTGAGAACGGAAACATTTTTCATTTTGTTCTTGGTTATAAAATTTTTAATAACTTCAGTTTCAAAAATATTTAATCGACATCCAAATGTTTTTATAATGTTATTCATTATTTATTCCGATTTATCAAAAAGAAAAGAAGATATTTTACCAGAAAAAACATATTCAATATTACCTGATATCCAAACTCCATCCTCTTGGCATTTTACATTTACTGACCCACCGTCCAAAATTATTTGTACTTCATCTTTTGTCAAATTTAATCTTTTTGCAGAAAATGCAACTGCGCAAGCTGATGATCCAGAGGCCATTGTTATCCCACTTCCCCTCTCCCAAACTTTCACTTTAATTGTGCTATCATCAATAACTTCCGCAATTTGAACATTTGTCTTTTGAGGGAAAAGAGAGTTTATTTCTGTTTCTTTACCAATTTCAGAGATTGAAAATTTATTCAAATCCTCTACAAAGAAAGTACAATGCGGGTTTCCAAAAGATGTAGCAATTGGATTACCTTCTATTGGTAATTTACTTGTATCACATTTAACTGATAAAGGGATCTCTCTCCATTTTATTCTAGGAATACCCAAATTGGTAGAAATTTGGCCATTTTTTAATTTTTTGCATTTGATTATTTCTGCACTTGTCGAAATATTGATTGTATCTAATCCTGTCTCAAGCATTATTATATCTGCAACGCAACGAGTTGCATTTCCACAAGTCGAAGATATAGAACCATCCGAATTCCAAAACTTTAAATTGGTTTGGACATCATCTTTATCTGATTTATACATTAAAACAAATTGATCAAAACCGATACCTAGGTTTCTATCTCCTAATAATTTTATTTGATTATTCGAAAACTCATAATCATTTTCTCTACAATCTATTATCACAAAATCATTTCCCAAACCATGCATTTTAATGAAGGGTATTTTAAATTTATGGTTAATTTTTTCCATGCAGATTTATAACGCAGTGTTATTTTTTCTTCTAGTATAAAATATTTAACCAATTTCACATAAAAATTTAAATTAAACTTGACCATCTTTAATTGAAATAATACACAAAAACTTGTGGGCCCGTAGCTCAGTTGGTAGAGCAACTGACTTTTAATCAGTGGGTCACAGGTTCGAATCCTGTCGGGCTCACCACTTTTTTATAGAATCAAAAAAGAGTATAATAATGCAATTGGGTTTTTCTATACCTATACATTTAATTGACTCCAATTTAGAAAATTCATTTCTGGAAGATCTAAAAAAAGATATTTATTTACTTAGAAAGAATGATAGTGGCGCCAATATTTCCAATAATCAAGGTTGGCATTCAACTCCAGACCTTTTTTTAAAAAAAGAAGAGACATTTAAAAAAGTCTGTTCCACTTGTGCTTCATCAATTGCATCCATTATGAAAAGTTACGATGGTGAATTTAATCCAGAGACACTTGATGCTAGGTTTTCAGGTTGGATAAATGTCAATCATAAGGGGGGATCAAATATTTTGCATTCTCATCCTAATTCTCATTGGTCGGGAGTTTTATATGTTCAACAGCCAACTGAGGTTGAAGGTTTTTCGGGAATGATTGAATTTGTTAACCCAAATCAGGAGGGTAGAGAACTAGCTAAGCTATTACCTAAGTCTGGTTTTGATAATATGATTAGAATAAGGCCAAAAACAGGTCAAATAGTTATATTTCCATCTTATGTTTTGCATAGTGTTTATCCAAACAGTTCGAACCAAGATCGAATAACTATAGCATTTAATTCCCTATTGTTAAAAAAGAAGAAGTCTTAAAGATTTATTTGCTATGAATTACATCAAGGCACATTTCTGGTAGATCATCCATGGTATAATCTCTAGCCCCTTTTTTCTTTTTTGTGGGAGGTTTCTTTTTTGTGGGATCTGCTGGCTCCAAAGCTTTTGTAACCCACCAATATAAAGTTTCATCACATCCAGTTAAGCTTTTTGAAATTTCAGAAACAGTTGGTCTTTGTGTAATACATTCTGTAGAATCTTGTGGACATTTTAGTCTTACATGAAAATGAGAATGATGACCCCATATGGGTCTTATTTTTTGAAGCCATTTTTTTGACCCCTGAATATTTTCACACATCCAAATTTTTGCAGGTGCGTTTATAAATATTCTGTCAACACGATTATCTAATGCGGCTTCTCTTAATATTTTCGCATGTACCAAAGTCCAATTCTTATTTACTTCTTTTAAGTTTTTTTTCCTTACAGATAGTGCTTTGATATTATCTCGTTCTTTTTTTGTAAGTGTAAGGCTTTTGGGTGGAGTAAGCCAAATATCAACATCTAAGCCAGTTTGGTGGGATTGATGTCCATATGGCATTGGACCACCCCTAGGTGCTGCTATATCACCTATATAAAGACCTTTCCATCCAACCTTTTTTGCTGACTCACTTAAATCTATTATATAGCTTATTACATCTGGGTGTCCCCAATTTCTATTTCTACTAGGTCTCATCACTTGCCAAGTAGGTCCAGTATCTTTTAATTTTACTCCCCCACTAAGGCATCCTTTTGCATAAAACCCTATTGGTTTACTTTCACCAAAGGTGGGAAGATTAAATTTTTCAAAAATTTTATTAGCTTGTAAGTTTTGATTTGGGTCATGCCCAAAGCTAGGATTTATTTTAAATAGAAAAATAAATATTATTGATATTAGTTTAGTATAAAACACAAGATTTATTACCATTTTTTTCTATAGTACACCAAAAAAAATCGTTATCGTATTCTATAACAAGATGTTTATGGTCCTCTTCATTTATGGTCTCTTGAACTAAACCTGATTTAATGATTCGATCCGCTTCTTTTCCCTCGTAGAAATCTTCACCAGACAAAGCACTAAAAGTTGGTATAATGAAAAAAATTTTTATCAGTATAAAAATTTTTATTATAATAAAAATCCTATTAGCAATATTTAATATAAATCTTTTCATGTATTTCCCTGATAAGCTTTTCCAAAACCTTCAACAAAAATTTTCTTTTTCTCTTTAAAAGCATAGAAATTAAAATCAGCAAACATACCCCACATTTTTGAACCGGGTTCAACTTTATTATAATTTTGTAGTAGCATTTGAAAGTTTGGATCATCCTTTTTTAATTCTACCTTTTTAAATTTGCCTTGGAGTGTAAGTCTAGGATTATTTGATTTTATCTTATGAGTTTCTTCTTGGGCAAAATACAGTGAGGCATTTGGGTTTGCATTCAAGTTTTTTGTATGCTCACTTAAATCACTAATCAGAAGGTATATTGTATCATTATAATTCATTGGAATTACTTTTGTAACCATAGGTATACCTGTGTCATCTATCGTGCCTAGGGCTGCCTGTTGATAATTACCACCTATAATTTTTTTAATTTTAAGTGCAACATCTTCAGTTATTTCATGAGTAAGAGGCTTTTTTTCTTTCATTTTTATATAATAAAAAAAAATTAGAGTTAAACAACTTTAAATTTTTCAATTTGCAAATAAATCGTTATGTGGTGATTTTTCTAATTTTTTACCTAATTTTTTTTCTTCTTCGTCTGAGTAACTAAAAAATCTTCCAAGTAAAGACTTCCTTTTTTTTAGTCCAATTAACCTTATTTCAAAGACAGCAGACTGTTGAATATTCTCTAAGTGTGCTTTGGCTGGTACTGCAACATGAGGTTCAATATACTCTCTCTCTAAAGCTGCTTTAATTCTTTGAATTGCGTCACTTTTAATTCTAGCAATCCTTGATATTGCGGATCTTTCAATTCGTTTAGTCTCACCTGCAAATTCATTAAGTTGATTTTGGGTTGGCTCAGGTATTTTTATTAAAATGTGGGTTGAATCTTTAACCCTATTAACTTGTTTAAAACCATTTTGTTTAATAATAGATATTATATCTTCAATTAAATTTTCACGAAAAACATTTATTCTAAAGCTATCTGTTGATTTATCATTTTGATCAATGTTTTCATCATCATCTTCATTTATTATTTCAGAAAAATCAGATAACCTACGATTTTTTCCTTCTACTATTAATCTGACACCATAAAGAATATTTTTAAATGCATCTTTAGAACCAACAACATTGAGATCCTCAACTAAAAAACCTAATATATCTTCTGCTCTTGCCATAGCAGCTAAAGAATAGGAATCTAGAGGAGTGTCTATATCTAATTTCATAACTAACCACTAATTATCATTGGTTTTTTTGAAAATATGTATTGAACAGAATTTTTATGGAATTAGAATACATAAAACTAAAAAAAAAAATTAAAACAACAAAAATTTGCTATTCTGCCAAAAAAAAAAGCAAACTTAATATAGTTAGTAAACAAAATTGAAAATTAATTAAATATATTTTAAATTATTCAGCTGTCTTCTGTCGGAGAAAATTCTTATTGAAACTTAGATCTCAAAATAGGACTGGTGCACAAATATTAGTTGGGAGCCTTTTAAAACATTCGGTGGACAAGGTTTTTTGTGTACCTGGGGAGAGCTATTTGGCTGTATTAGATGCACTTTATGACCACAGCCATGAAATAAGTTTAATTAATGCAAATCATGAATCAGGAGCTTCGAATATGGCTGAAGCTTACGGAAAATTAACTGGAAAGCCTGGTATAGCATTTGTTACAAGAGGTCCAGGCGCCTGTCATGCTTCTATTGGGGTTCATATATCAAAACAAGACAGCACACCAATGATATTATTTATAGGACAGGTTGAAAGTTCATCATATGGGAAAGAATCTTTTCAAGAAATCGATTATGTCAGTATGTTTTCTAAAGTTGCTAAATGGAGTCATCAGATTTCAAATGCTGATGAAATAGAGGAAATTATTCATAAAGCTTTTGAAGTTTCTAATACTGGTAGAAAAGGTCCTGTGGTTATTTCTTTACCAGAAGACATGTTATCAAAAAAAACTTCTTCAAAAAATTTGAAGGTTTATAAAATCAAAAAACCAAAAATAATAAAAAATAAAATAGCAGAACTTAAGTCATTACTTGATCTATCAATAAAACCAATCATGATTTTGGGAGGTGGAAATTGGACAATAGAATCAAGATTTGGTATTGAAAAATTTTCTTTGCAAAATCATTTGCCAGTTGTTACCAGTTTTCGCCGTCAAGATTTAATAGACAATAGGTGTGAAAATTTTATTGGTACTTTGGGTACTTCTGTTTCTCCAAAATTGTTAGAATCATTTAGAGAAGCTGATGTTATTTTAGCTGTTGGGTCTAGATTGAGTGACATGACAACTAATAGTTACAATCTTTTTGATTCATCCTCAAACAAAGTTAAATTAATTCATGTTTATCCGGATGAAAAAGAAATCAATAGAGTTTTTCCTTCTGAATTAGCCATAATATCTGATATAAATGAATTTGTAGGACAGATTTCAAATTTTTCTTGGTTTAACAATAAAAAATGGGATAAATGGCTTAGTAAACTTAGGAATGAATATAAACAAGATTTAGCTATTTCCAATAAAACCCTAAATTCAGATTTCACATCTATTTGTCGTAACTTGAGTGAAAATTATTTTGGTAGTGGTGAATATATTATCACATTAGATGCTGGAAATCATACAGGATGGCCACAAAGATTTCTCAAGTATCATCAAAATTGTCTGCAGATTGGATCTACTTGTGGATCAATGGGTTACTCTATTCCTGCTTCTATAAGTTCAGCATTAGTTTATCCTCAAAAAAAAATTATTTCTTTTGTTGGTGATGGTGGGTTTCTTATGTCGGGTCTAGAAATATCTACTGCAGTAAATAATAATCTGAATATAATGATTATTTTAATAAATAACTCTTCATACGGAACGATAAGAATGCACCAAGAAAAGTACTATCCCAAAAGAGTAATAGGAACTGATATTAAAAATCCTGATTTTGTTTCACTTGCAAGGTCAATGGGATCAGAAGCAGTAAAAGTAAAAAATAAAAAAGAATTTTTAATAGCTTTCAATAAATTTATTAAGTTAAAAGGAGTTTCTTTGATAGAATTTATTACAGATCCCAAAGACCTTTCAACCAGATTAAAATTAGATTAGTTACTTAAACGTTAATTAATTTAATAATTTTATCTTGAAATCACTAAAGATTATAGACCCATTTGGTATATGAGAGCCGAGGTAAGAGGACTATTTAAGTTTCGTAATTCTCCAACCACATTAACGTGGTCATGGTTCTCTACTTCTAGATAGCTAACATCAAAACCATGTTCACGGCATTTATCAGTATAAATCCTTGATTGTCTTCTAAATTCATCAGTTTCACCTCCACCTACAGCTACTACTGTTGGTGGCATAAATTTTGGTAAGTTATGTACAGGACTAACATCAACACACTCTTCTTTTGTCATATGAAGATCAGCATTTAAATAAGAAATTCTTAAAGGTTCAAGGTCAAATAATCCGCTGATTGGTACCGCACCATTTATAACGTCAAAAGGAAGATCATATTGTTTCCAGTTAGTTGCCATTAACATTGCAGTTAGATGTCCTCCTGCAGAATGTCCAGTAACATGAATCCTACCAGGATCTCCCCCTATCTTTTTTGCATTCTGGTATATCCATTTCAATGCTGATCTATTTTGAGAAATAATCTCCCTCATAGTAACAGTTGGGCAAAGGTCATAGTTGTTTAAAACTACACATGCACCCTTTTCCACAAATCGTTCTGCTATAAATTGAAACATATTTTTGTCAAAAGCTTTCCAATAACCGCCATGAATAAATAAAAGGATTGGGGACCCTCCTTTTCCCTTCCATATATCAAGTTTTTGTAAATCAGTATTTCCAAACTCTACATCTAGCATGCATTCGTAATTATTTCTCATTCTCAGATTAAGAGGTTCTAAACTTTCAAAGGTTTCAGCAAAATGTGGGCATCTTCTTCTCATATCGTATTCAAGATCAAGCGCTTCTTGTGAATAGTTTGAATATACTACTTTTTTCATTTTTAAAATATCACCCTTTTTTTGAAATTCTATATGTGATAAAGCTTTCTTGCAAGCAAATATATTTATGATATATTTCAATTAAAACATAAGGAGAAATTATGTTTGTAAGAATGTCACATTGGAAATGTAAAAAAGAATTTTGGACAGAAGACTTTAAACTTTTTAATAAGGGTGCTGTTCCGATTATGAAAAATCATAATGGTTTTATAAAGGCAATGTTATTAGGAGGTAAAAATACTTCAGAAAGAATAGCTTTTACAATGTGGGAAAATGAAGAAGCATATAGTAACTTTTCAAGGCATAAAGATTTAGAAAAAATTATAAAAATGTTTGAGCATATGTATGAAAAAAATGGAAGTCCAAAACCATTTGAGTATGAAGTGAGGGCTGAGAGTTGAATTTATCAGGAGAATTAATATGTCAAGTTTGATGGATGTCAAAACTGCTGCTCAATACAATAAGTGGGCGAATAATCGAATTTATAACTGCTTAAAACAACTTAGTGATGACGAAAGAAAAAAAGACAGAAAAGCTTTTTTTAAGTCCATCCACAATACATTAAATCACATTTTATTGGCAGATTTGTTATATAGGCAGAGAATAGAAAAAAAACCAATTACTTTTACAGCATTAGACGAAATAATACATACTGAGTTTATAGAATTGGAAAATCATCATAGAGCAAATGATGAATGGTATGAAAGTTATTGTGCAAAATTAACTCTGAGTAATTTACAAGAGGAATTTCCATTTGAAGCTGTAGGTTTGAATGAAAGAGAATTTTTTTCATTATCATTAGCAACTTGTTTAACCAATTTATTTCAACATCAAATCCATCATCGGGGACAAATCCATCACATGATTAGTCATGCAGGGAAAGAACCTCCTCCAGTTGATGTTGTAAAATTTGCAAGGGGTGATGTGGATAAATGGACAATTTAAAATATTTTATTAAATATGGAAAAATCTGAAAAAGTAATAATCATAGGTGCTGGTCAAGCAGGTTTAAGTGTCAGTTATTACTTAACTAATTTAAAAGTACCACATTTGATACTTGAAAAAGGTAGTATTGGAAACTCTTGGAAAAATGGGCGATGGGACTCTTTTTGTTTGGTCACACCCAACTGGACTATAAATTTGCCAGGAAAACCCTATGCGGGTGAAGATAAATTTGGATTTATGAAACGGGATGATTTTGTAAAATATCTAGAAGATTGGGCTGAAAGTTTTTGTGCCCCAATTAAAGAAAATGTTGAAGTTAAAAATATTTCTGGGAAACCAGGATTATTTAAAATTACTACAAATATTGGAACTTTCATAAGTGAAAATGTAGTGATTGCAACAGCTACTTATCAAAAACCTAGGATGCCTAACTTTATCAATAATTTGCCTAAAAATATAAATTTTTTTCATGCCGAAACTTACAAGAATCCCCAACAGATAAAATCTAAATCTGTTCTTGTTATAGGCTCAGGTCAAACGGGTTGTCAGATAGTAGACGATCTATTGAGAGCAAATTTCAATATCTATTTCTCAGTATCTTCCAATGGTAGATTACCAAGAACTTACAGAGGGAAAGACTGTATAGAATGGCAGAACGATATGTTAATGCTTGATAGAACCCCTGATATGCTAGAGAAATCTTCTGATCGTTTTAAAGGTGATCCTCACTTGAGTGGCAGGGATGGAGGGAAAACTTTAAGTTTACATGATTTTAGAAGAAAAGGAGTTAAACTAATTGGAAAAGTTTTGGAAATAAATGGTTTTGTGCTTAAAATTGGCAGAAATGTTGAGAGTAGTATAAAATTTTCAGACTCTTTTGCTTTAGATTTCTATAAGAAAATTGATGATCACATTGATAAAAAAAATATCAATGCTCCTTTACCATCAGAACAGGATTATTTTGGCTTTAAAGATGAGGGAGATGATCCAATTATTGAAATTGACAAACTTGACCTTCAAAAGAAAAATATTTTGACAATAATTTTAGCAACTGGTTTTTCATTTGATTTTAATTGGGTTAATTTTCCAATTTTAGATGATTTTGGATATCCAATTACCAAAAATGGGGAAACTGAAATTAAAGGTATTTATTTTTGTGGGTTAAACTGGATGAATAAAAGAAAGTCTGGAATTATTTGGGGTGTAGGGGAGGATGCTGAAATAGTTTCTAATTCATTATATAAAAACTTACAAAAAATGTATGCTTAATAGGTTAGAGAATAGGATTTAAAATGTATGTTGGTGTAGACGTAGGAGGTACCTTTACGGATATTGCAATTAATTTTGGAGATGGAGAGAATGTAAAATTTTATAAATTACCGTCATCACCAAAATCACCTGAAAATGCAATTGTTTTAGGTTTAACGGAAATTTTTAAATCTTATAATATTTTACCTGAAAGAATAGTCAGGATGTCTCATGGAACTACAGTTGGTACAAATGCACTTATAGAAAAAAAATCAGGTAAAGTAGCTTTAGTAACTACGAAAGGTTTTAGAGATTTGTTAGAACTTGGTCGTCAAACAAGACCAACTGTATACGATATGCATAAAGATCATCCAACCCCTATAGTCGACAGAGCTTTAAGATTTGAAATAAACCAAAGAACACTTTCAGATGGAAAAACTAAATCAAAACTTAAAGAAGAGGAAATAAAAAAATTAGCAAAAAAAATTGGAAAACTTCCAATTGATTGTGTTGTAATATGCTATTTACATTCTTATGCATTTCCAAGTGATGAAGAAAAAACAGCCAAAATATTAAAAACACTACTTCCAGAGAAAGTAAAAGTCCTTACATCATCTTCTGTCTATCCTGAATTTAGAGAATATGAAAGATTTTCAACTGCTGTCTTAAATGGTGCATTAATAACTATTCTATCATCCTATCTAGATAGATTATCAAGTAAGGTGTCAGAAATGGGAATTTTTTCGGATGTAAAAATATGCCAAAGTTCTGGTGGATTAATGTCATCATCGATGGCAAAACAATTTCCTGTTCGCGCTAGTCTCTCAGGTCCAGCTGCAGGAGTTCAAGGTGCAATAAATAGGTCTGTAACAGCAGGTTTTAAAAACATAATTACTTTAGATGTAGGAGGAACTAGTGCCGATGTAGCTCTTATCTTGGATGGTAAACCTAGGGAAGTAAATGAGCGTTTGCTGGCAGGGTTTCCAATTAGAATA
>ENA-OSEY01001016-OSEY01001016.1-marine-metagenome-genome-assembly--contig:-NODE-1016-length-19826-cov-14.954631_pt1 | contig 19826 bp, 22 predicted proteins | sample MGYA00248465_ERZ534230 | MGnify/ENA primary metagenome ERZ534230 (study PRJEB26409, sample SAMN06344110) | marine metagenome | isolation source: Sea water from surface | place: Atlantic Ocean:Southern...
GTGAAACAATATGAAGGTTTAAATTCAATTCTTGAAGATATTTACACTGAGTCATTTTCAGAAATAAAAAAGCTTGGTAATTTTAGTCAGTATCTTTCATTATTATTTCACTCAATAACTTCTTATATAGATCCTGAATTTGAAAACTACAAAAAGCCTGTCGTAAGTTCGTTGAATGAATCTTTGCATATTTTAAAAACCTTGAACTATGAAAATGTGAATGTATCTGAATTAATAGAAGCTACAGTTCAGATGGTTGATATATGTAGACGTTACAATATACTTCCAGACTTAGACAATTACACACTTGGAGAACAAAAAGAAATTGAGGAGTCGCTTGATGAAAGTGTGGTAAACGATTTGAGTAAAGTTCTTATCCCCTCCTCTAACAATGTGACGACGGGCAATACTTTGCAGAAATTTCTTGGTCAGACAGAGACTAAATCAACTGATGATAAATTAAATTTTATGGATGATCATATATCTAAAGTGGGTGCATCAACTACAATATATTTTCCATCGGGAAATACTGCAAAAGTTGTTGAAAATAAAATTCCAAACAATTACAAAAATTTATACAAAAACGGTCTAGAAACATATGAATCCTTATTGCAACAATGGAATTTACCTATCTATAAAGTTACAAACAAGATAAAACCCTACTTTATACACAATCAAAAACGACAAAGAATTAGTGGATTTGATCAAGGAGATTTGTCACCACACGTTCCAATCATGCTTGCGTCTGGGAGATATGAGAGAATGTTTGAACAGAAACAAAGATTATCCAATAAATCATATGCAATATCTCTTTTAATTGATGGAAGTGGTTCGATGATTGAGAAAAATAAAGATGAACTTCATCCCTGGTCTTTAGCTTCGGCATTAATTGGTGCTAGTTATCTGTCTCAAATATGTTTTGAACTTGATATCGATTTTGAAGTTTCTATATTTAACAGAGCCTTCGCATCAGAGCATACTGAAAATGAAGAAACTTATAATAAGAGAAAATTTGCAGTTTCATCAATGTTAAATAGAACCTACGGGTCTTCAGCACAAGAGCTGTACAGTACGGCAAATCATTATTTTATAAAAGAATTTAAAGACTCCTGGAGAGAAAATTACCAGCAATTTATAGGACTAATTGAATTTTCAAGAAACTTAAGAGATTCCATTGATACAGGAATAAGTGATGATTCAATTCCACCAGTGAGTATGTTTGAAAAAGGTACTAACATCGATGAAATAAATATCATGCATGCAACAAAAAGATTACTGAACCATCCCTCGAATACAAAGATGTTGGTTGTACTGTCTGATGGTATGACTAGAGGGTCATTAAGTGAACTTCAAAATAGTATAAACTTTGCGACCAAAAATGGTGTTGATGTAATAGGCATAGGAATTGGTAACAGAGGTTCTTGGAGGGAATATATTAATAATGTACAAATTGAAAAACCTGAACAGTTAATTCATTCCATAGTAAACATCACAAAGGATATACTTATTAAAAACATTAAATTAACATCTGGAGTTGCCTAATGGGTTCACAAAAATTTATAAATCCTGATAATGAAAAACAATCTGTTGAAATAGAAGAATGTAAATTAGATAAAAAAATAGAAGATTTTGACTCACGTAATAACCGAATTCCTGAAGTTGATGAATATTATGTAGATCTAGGTATGCAGTACCGTCTTGCTCAGGTTATGAATTCAAAAAGTAAATCTTTTAAGAATGAAATTCCTATACATATTGCTTTGATGGGGCATATGGGTACAGGTAAAGATCATGATATTGAGCAATTCGCAGCAAAGCTTAAGTTCCCATATTACAGGATTCCTTTATCTGGAGAAGTAAGAGATGTAACACTTCTAGGGTCTGTTCAATTGTATGGAGATGGTAAAGGTGGAACTGAAAGCAGATGGCAAGATGGCGAACTTACAAGAGCTTTAAGAGGACCAGCAATTGTTAATCTATCTGAGCTAAATGCAGCAGGTCCAGAAGTTTTGTTTGCCCTTCATTCATTACTTGATAGACATAGAAAATTAGAGCTACCAAATGGAGAAGTTCTATCATTAAGAGAAGATACATATATTTTTGGTACCATGAACCCAACAAGTTTAAGAGATTATGCGGGTACCCAGTCACTAAATAAGGCTTTTGCCGATAGGTGGGTCATATGGGACAAACCCTTTCCAAATAAAGAACAACTAGATGCAATCTTTGAAAAAAGATATCCCAAGCTTCAAAAAGAATACAGGGAACTTATAATCAAGTTAGCAACAGAGGTAAATAATTCATTTATATCAGATGATATAAGCGTAAATATAGAAACTCCTATGAGTTTAAGAACAATCGTAGAAAGAATACCTATTGGCTTAGATGTTTACGTAAACTCACCAGATCCTTTAAAAGACACTTGGGAAAATTTTGTATTACCACATGTTAATAAAGAAGACTTAGACCATTACAAAACATTATGGAATACAATAGTTAGAAAAGGGCCATCCATAAAACCTAAGCTTTAGAAAATTTTATTAAAGGTATATCTCTATCAGTTCTATTTCTATACATTTGAAAAGTAGGATAAACTTCATCTAATAAATTCCAAAAATATTCTTTTTCTGAAGACCCAATTAATTCATAGCTAGCTTGAAATCTTTTGTTGTTTATTGTGATGAATAGATTATTAGAAGAAAGATTATAAAACCAATCTGGAGTTTTATCATTGCCACTATATGATGCCGCAACAATGTAATCTTCATTATGGTTGGCATAAGTAAGTGGTGTCTTTCGAATTTTGTTAGTTTTATTTCCTAAAGTTTCTAATAAAAGAATTTGATCGCCAATAATCATTTCACCTAAATATGTATGATTGAGTTTCATAATCTTGGAATGTGTCTTTGAAATTATTTTATAAAGCCAACTAGGCCATAAGTGAGCAGTTTTTCCTAGAAGTCTCCACATTAAATAATCTAGATATCTTCTTGATTTTCTTCTTTGTCTTTGAACTTAGGATCATACTTTTTAAAGAAGTCTTTCAGCTTATTTTCTAAATCATCTGTTTCTAAATTAGCTATTTCATTTCTTAACTTTTCTATTTGGATTTTTACATCTACATTTTCAGACAAGATTTTTAAAATATATCTAAACCCAACAATAAAAGTCAAAAATTTTACTAATTTCTTCATAAAGACATATTAAGGCTTAATTTGTATTAAAAAAAGTTTTTTTACTAGTAAATAGCATTGGAGTTAATACTTTACACAAGTAAACTTATAGTGTGCAAGATATTTTAAGTAATTTAGTAGCTGAACAACAACTGCTTGATCAGTATCTACAGAGTATTCCTGTTAGAAATTGGAACACAAAAACCACCTTTAAAAACTGGGACATAACAGCCCACGTAAGCTACTTATCAGCAATGGAGGATTTAGGTTATAATGCACTTAAAAAAAAGGGCTCAGATTTCAATAAATATAAAGGACCTAAAGGTTTAGAAAAATTTGAAAAAGAGGCTATCGCCAAAGGTAAAGATATGAGACCACAAGATGTTATTGAATGGTGGAGAATTTCAAGGGCCTCAGTTATTGAAACATTAGCGAAGTGCTCTCCTGGTAAAAAATTAACTTGGTGGAAAAATGAAATAGATTGTAGAACGTTTGCAGTAACAAAATTAGCCGAAACTTGGGCACACAGTTTAGATGTTTATGAAAGTATGAATAAAGACTACGAAGATACCGTAAGAATTGAACACGTTGCACTTTATGGATGGTTGAATGCTGAACATGCAACTAAATTGAATAAATCTAAATTTGAAGATTTAAGAATTGAGTTGATTGGACCTGAATATAAAGCCTGGCAATTCGGTGATGAAAATGCAGAAAATAGTATCAAAGGAAGTGCAAGTGACTGGTGTAGAGTTGTGACTGGTAGAACTTCGAAAGGTTTTAAACCAACTTTGTCAACAGAGGGAGTCTTTGCACCTAAATTTCTTAAATTTAATCAAGTAAAAATATAATGTTAGTTTACGGAGTTGTCCACCTACAAAGTCTTCCAGGATCTCCTTCCAACCGAATATCACTTGATGAAATTATTGATCTTGCGCAAGAAGATGTAAATAATCTTATTTTTGGAGGAGTTGATGGAATAATTATAGAAAATTTTGGTGATACTCCGTTTGTTAAGGATGATATTTCAAAAAGAACACTTGCAAGCTTTACAACAGTTGTAGAAAATCTATCAATTGAAAGAGATATAAAAGTTGGTATTAATGTGCTGCGGAATGATGGAATAGCTGCTTTATCAATAGCAGAAGCAACTAAATCTAATTTTGTCAGAATTAATGTGCTTAACAATACTATGTTCACAGACCAGGGCATTATTGAGGGAAAATCTTATGAAATTAATCAATTTAAATCAACTCTAAACAATGTAGTCGAAATTTATGCAGATGTATTTGTTAAACACGCAGTACCTGCTCCAGGTTCAAAGATTGAGAATCATGCTAAAGAATTGATAGATAGAGCAGGTGCAGATGTTGTTATTGTTACTGGTGATGGTACTGGTCATGAAATTAACATGGACGACTTGGAAAAGGTAAGAAACATAGTTCCTGAAGGTAAACTTGCAATTGGTTCAGGAGTGAATGCTACAAATGTAGGGGCATATCAAGACTTAGCAGATATCTTAATAGTGGGAACAAGCTTTAAATTTGATAACATTGTTTCTAAAAAAGTTGATATCAATAGAGTTGAAGAGATCGTAAGAAAAGTAAAATAATTATAAATAGCACATAATAATTTATTTATTTACTATCATTTTTACTTGAATGGAATCCTTATTCAATCCCGCATTAATTTTATTTTTGTTAGGTATTGCAGTTGGTTTAGTTTTTAAAGTTTTGTTTCCTGATTTATTATCAAAATTTTTGGGATATTACTTACTTTTTGCTTTGGGCCTAAAAGGTGGGCAAAGTTTGCAAAATAATGGTTTTACAGATGAGGTAATAAGCGTTTTATCACTAGGAACATTCTTCGCAATACTTATTCCCTTAATTTCATATTTGTATCTTAAAAACATACTCAACACAGACGATGCAGCAGCTTTATCAGGAACCTATGGATCTGTTAGTGCGGTAACCTATGTCACCGCATTGACTTATTTATCAACAAGTAATCAAAATTTTGATGATTTTATGTCAGCTGTTCTTGTAGTCATGGAATTTCCGGCTATTTTTATGGCATTGTATTTTGTAACTCGCAAAAGTGCCATAAACAAAAATAACATTGAAACCATAAAAACTGCATTTATGGAAATACCAAATATAGTTTTAGTTTCATCATTATTTATTGGATATTTTTTGAATTTAAATTCTGGATTACAAACAGAGTTACTAACTAAAACTATATTTGAGTATGTTTTATTTGTTTTTTTATTTGTTATGGGAACAAGAGTTGCAAGGAGAATAGGTGAATTAACTGGTAAAAGCAAAAACTTGATAATTTTCGCACTTGTTACTCCAATTGTTGGGTCGCTATTGGCACTATTCGCTGCTATAAATTTTAATCTTTCAGTTGGTAATTCAACTCTTTTAATGGTGTTAACTGCAAGTGCAAGCTATATTGCAGTACCAGCAGTTGTTAAAGACGCTATACCAAATGCAAATCCTGCAATCTACCTTGGGTTAAGTTTAGGTGTAACTTTTCCATTTAATATAATTTTTGGGATACCGCTGTATAACGAATTAGCCAAGTTCTTTATTAGCTAATTAAAGAAGAAAGCCACCGTCAATTGTTACCACTTCACCAGTAATCCATGATGCATCTTCACTAGAAAGAAAATAAATTAAACTTGCGATATCTTTAGGTTCACCTAGTTTTTTAAGAGCGTGGAGATCTGCACTTCCCTGTTCATCTCCTGCCCAAAGCATCTCCGATAATTTAGTTTTTACTACTGCGGGAGCTATTCCGTTTACCCTTATGTCAGGAGCAAGTTCCATTGCCAATTGTTTTGTCATATAAATCAATCCAGCTTTTGAGATGTTATAAGCACCCATGTAGTGAGATGGTTTAATCCCGCCGACAGAACAAACATTCAATACTGATTCTTTTAATCCGGATTTTACTGCTTCTCTAGTCCACATTAAAGGACCCATCAGGTTTACATCCCATGTTTTTTGAACAGCTGATAAATCAACATCCAACAAGCTACCCCCTGAAGGGTTTGTGCCCGCATTGTTTATTAAGACATCTAGTGAACCTGTCTCATTTATAATTTTTTCACAAGTCTCAGTTGCAGCAGCAAGGTCGTCAGCCCTGGCAACAAAACCCTTTAATTGTGAATTTTCAGAAAGTACCGCTTCTAAATTCTCTTGTTTTCTGGATGTGATGTAAACGTTCCAGCCTTGATTAATAAATTTTTGAGCTGTAGAAAGCCCTATTCCTCTTGTTCCACCAGTTACAAGTGCTGTTTTCATTATTGTTAAAGTATACTAGTTATTTCTTATTTCAGTTACAGTTGAAATGCTAATGGAAAACTTTCAAAAATATAAAGTATTACTGACTCAAAACCAGAATTTTCGTAAACTTTTTGCTGCACGATTAATCACTCTTGGTGGTGACTGGTTATTGACTGTGCCCCTCTTGGGAATAATTTATGAGTTGACTGAAAACCCATTTATTACCTCTCTAGTATTAGTAGTTCAAAGTGCACCATTATTTTTGCTTGGAAGTTTTGGAGGTTATTTAGCTGATAGATTCGATAGAAAAAAAATAATAGCAATTTCAGAGTTTTTGTCAGGAATGACTGTTTTGTTTATACTTTATGCAGTCACAACTGAAAATGTCACATTTATATTGTTTTCATTTGGACTGCTTTCAGTTGTTGGCTCTCCATATATGCCTACTTCTGATGCAGCACTGCCAAATGTTGTAAAAAAAGAAAATTTAGCAGAAGCTAATGTTATATTTTTTTCAAGTTGGGGTGTGATGGCTGGTCTAGGTGCAGGCCTTGGTGGGTACTTAACAACAGTCATAAGTAGAAATATGTTATTTGCAATAGATAGTTTAACTTTTGTTCTTTCTGCTTTAATTGTCTTTTCTATAAAGAAAAATTTGAGTGAAAAAAATGAAGATAAAAATAAAGAAGAAGATATAAGTTATAAAGAAGGTCTTCAATATGCTGCGTCTAAAAAAGAAATCTTTTCTTTAATTATTACGAAAGCAACTTTTAGTATCTCAGCAAGCGGTTTACTTTCTTTGTTTACTGTTCTGTCATATGATATTTATAAAACTGGTGACTTTGGCACAGGCCTTATGTTCGGTGCAAGAGGCGTTGGTGCACTGATTGGTCCAATTGCAATTAGATATTTTTTTGGAAGGACAGATGGAAAACTGCTGAATACAATCGGCATAACTATCATGGCCTGGGGTTTATTTTATTTCTTTATACCGTTCTCAGTATCTCTATACCTTACAGTTTTGTTATTAATTCTTGGACATTCTGGTGGTGGGTCACAGTGGGCATTTTCTACCTATGGATTACAAGTACTGACACCGGATAGCCTCAGGGGAAGAATTGCTGGGATTGATTACTCACTTTATTTTCTTATGAATACAATTTCAACACTATTGATTGGATACCTTGCAACGGTATATGGTGTGCTTTTTGTCTTTACGCTATTCCCAGTACTAGGTTTTATATTTGGATTTGTATGGTATTTATCCACCAGAAATATCTGGAAGAATCTAGATAGATCCTAAAAAGTTTATCACAAGGAAAAAAGATTTTTTCCTTCAAATTTTTTTGTACCATTCACATAACTAAAGTATTTTCTGCATTCACAAGATTGATACTCTATGTCAATAGGATAAAACTCTCTTTTAGCATCAGGCCAATACTCATTTTGAAGTTCTATCATCTTATTTCCCACTTCTTGGTGGCTATTTAAATTAAGAAACTTTTGAAGCCTATCTAAGTATGGTTCTGCCCCTATACCAGTAGGAACATCAGTGGTTATTGGTATGACATCTTCTCTAAACCAAGCAATATCAATTAATGCCATAAATATTGGGAAGTCATTATTCATCTTAAATTGCTTGTTCACATTATTTGTAGCGGTAATAACATCTTTATTTGAATCTAAAATTATTTCAGCTAACTCTTCTTTTTTTTCATAAAATTTATGTGTCGCTGCATCAATGCGTTTATATCGCTTTTCATTCCAAAAAGAGTCTTCTACTGGGTAAGCTGTGTAATTTTCCCATTGCTCCAAACCAAGAAGTTTCTCTTTTAAAGCTTCTGGATTAACTAAATCATTTATCGTTAACTGATCAATAGTTAAATCTCTATTGCACCATCTACTAAAAAATAAAGCTTGGATTAACAAAGGTAAGTCTTCTCTAGCTTGTTCAGCAAATTTAATAATGGATTTACTAACTTTATCATCTTCTCTGAAAACATTCAAAAAACGTCCTTTTTGTAAAATTGGATCATCACTCCAAGGATATTCTTCTCCTCCCTCCCTTTTTACTCGTACAGCTTCACGTTTCTTGCAGTAATCAAAAAAGCTTTGAACAGGGTCTTCTATTGTAAGACCATCTAGTGAGTGTGCATATGGATTCTCTAAAACCATAACTTTAATTTAAACAGATTACATCAAACTTTTCTTACTTCACAACTGGTATTTGAAGCATATTTGTTGTGTAAGCAGCAGACTTTCTTTCAGACTTCATTCTCCAGTCTTTTTTTATACCCTGTGCTCCCAATGTCAATGTGCTTGACCCATACCTGCTATTAACGCCGTCCAGTACCTCCATAACACGGTCGGATTGATCGTAATTCTCATATTCGTAAAAACTATACTGTTCGTTCTCTGCATCAGTGATATCTAGCAGCATTACACCAATTTTCTGGTATTCATATCCGTACACAAAGAGTTTTCGTGTTAAATGTTTCGCTTCTTTGACAATCTTTGATGTATTGCTTGTTGGTATTGAAAAAAATGTACTCATACCGTTACTGTATCTTTTCTCTGGATCGACAAATGGACTTGTCCTCAAAAATACATACAAGCCTTGTGCTCTAGAACCCTGTGCCCTTAACTTCTCACATGCTCTGACAACATAATTAGAAACAGCTTCCTCTAACTCACTTACTAACATTACTTTTCTACCAAATGATTTAGAAGATATGATATTTTTCTTATTCTTCACTTCTTCTATACCGATACAGGAAACGCCATTTAGTTCATGATGTATCCTCTCCCCTACAATGCTGATAGTTTTTCTGATATGACGAGCATTTGCCTGTGTTAAATCATAAGCAGTATTTATTCCAATCTTTCGAATCCTTCTTCCCCATCTTGTTGAGATTCCCCATATCTCTTCAAGTGGCAACTTTTTTAAAATCTCGTCTCTTACACTCTGATCTCGTATATCAAAGACATTAGATGTTGTGTATTTTTTAGCTTGTCTGTTTGCTACTTTTGCCAATGTCTTTGTTGGACCTATACCTATTGAAACTGGAATCCCTGTCCACTGTTTGATTAATCTTCGTATCTCTTGAGCCGTCTCTTCTAAGTCGCAGTAGTAAAAACTACTGATATCAAGAAATGCTTCATCGATTGAGTAGATTTCTATATCGCTTACAAGAGACTTTAGTGAAGTCATTACTCTGGCTGACATATCGCCATAAAAAGTATAGTTTGATGAAAAAACGTGAACTTTGTTTCTTGTAATAAGTTGTTTGTATTTAAAGTATGGAGCTCCCATTGGTATGCCTAAAGCTTTCGCCTCATTCGATCTAGCAACTACACATCCGTCATTGTTGGAAAGCACAACGATAGGCTTTCCTTCTAACTTCGGATTAAATACCCTCTCACAAGAAGCATAAAAATTATTACAGTCCACTAAGGCAAAAATTTTATTATTCACTTACTTACTCCTTTGAATACTGTACACTATTCTAAGAAAAAAGAAAGACATTTTATGCCAAGAGGTGGAGCAAGAAAAGGCGCTGGTAGACCCAAAGGTCAAGGTCAGTATGGAGAGGAAACAAAAGCCTTAAGAATTCCTGTAAGTAAAATTAAGTACGTATCCGAGGTAGTTAGCAAAGGGCTTAATGAAATTCCATTATATAGCAATAAAGTAGCTGCTGGATTTCCTTCTCCCGCAGACGACTATTTAGAAGACAAAATAGATCTCAATCAGTACCTAATAAAGCATCCTGCTTCAACATTTTTAGTAAGAGCATCTGGAGAATCTATGAAAGGAGCGGGAATATTTCCAGATGATATCTTAGTTGTAGACAGAAGTCTAAAAGCAGAAAATGGAAAAGTAGTGATAGCAGTCATTGATGGTGAACTAACAGTCAAAAGATACATAAAGAAAAATTCTAAGATTATATTACAACCTGAAAATGATGATTTCGAACCAATTATATTAAATGAAAATGCAGATGCACAGGTATGGGGTGTTGTTACAAACGTGATACATGGTCTTTAATTACATATCGACATTAAAGTTATAAATACCCTTTGCCATAAGCGAAGACTCTTCATCTGATAAAGACGAATAAATTAAATTTTTTAAATCTTGATAAATATCTGGCTCGACAGCGGAAACAGAATCGATTATTACACTAGCTTCTTTGTATTTTTTGTCAGATAATAATGACTTCAAAAACAATACTAGATTCTCATTACTTCCAGCCATATTTATGTAAGCACAACCCATCTCAAATAAACTTGGGGGTTTTAGTTCAGAAGGTATGCCTGAGTACCATCCTCCGTATTGTCTCCAAACAGAATTTACCAAAAAAGTGAAATCGTCGTAAGAAGATAGAAGATAAGGTAGATTGTATTTATCGGGCAGTCTAATTTTGTTTTGGATATCTCGTAATGAATTTCCTTGATTCATAAGTTTCAAGACATTTTCTTCAATCCATAATAAACAATCACTTGTATTCAAAAGTATCTCTTTAATAATTTTTTTCCCTTTAATCAATGGTCCATGACCGGGAAACAAATATTCTGCATTATATTTTGAGATGTCACTTAAAACCTCTCCCCATGATCCAACATATCTTTGTGCCTTTGATGGATTACCAGCATTAGGTAATGACCATATAAAAAAATCGCCCGTAAAGATTGCATCTTCTTTACTTGAATATACATATGTAGCATCATCTGTTTCACCTTTTCCATGTATGAGATTTATTACACTGTCATTAAAGTTAATCTCAAATGTGTCTTGGTAAGTAATATCGGGATATCTAAAGTCTTCTGGAAAAACTGGCGTTGGCAGACCAAATTGTCTTTGATTGATTATTCCATTGTATCCGATGGTTTTTTTATATCTATCAAATCGTTCAACTACTTTTTCATGACTAACTATTTTAAGAAGATCGGTTTTAAAAGCGTTTAGGATAATATCAGTTCCACTAACATGATCCACATGTCCGTGTGTGTATATTATGTATTCAATTTCCTCTATTCCCCACTGCTTAAGTATTTTAACTACTTGATTTGATGAGATAGCCATTCCCGTATCTATTAAAAGAGCTTTGGTGCCATACTTAAAGACCGCAACGTTGCCAAAATTTTTGATGAATGACAAATTTTTGGAAACTTCAAAAAACTCTACATTGAATCCTTGTTCAATGCTTACTTGATTGGAGATTTCCTGTCCTGACAAAAATTCGTTTGAGATTTGAATAGGATCATAAATATTATCTGTACTCACAAACTGTACTCCTTCTTTGATTATCCAGCATGCTTATTTCATCAGCACTATTTACTAACAACCTCCAAAAAACAGTTCCTTTGTTTGTTGTATTAATTGTTTTAATGGAACTTTTATTATTTTCATCATTAGTAATTAATAATTCATATCTGTCTGTATCAATTTCTAAATTATTGATTTTAAATACTACGTTTGTATTGTTGTTATGGACGTGAACAACCCAATATCTATCGTCTTCGGGAACTGGCATTGATACGTACAAATTACCACTAGACAAGTCATACCTGCACATAGTGTAAATAAAATCATAATTGGGCATACGAGCAGCAGATCTTCTAGATATACATACTTGATCTAAATTACCTACGATACCATCGTAAGTATCTTCACACCCCTCATAAGGATTAGCGATAGCATCTGCAATATTTCTATCTAACTGATTCATTACAATGTAGGGTCCGAAGAAAATTAAAAGTAGATGAGTTAATAATGCAATTAATAAAATTTTTGAGTAAGAATTTTTCATTTACAACTTCCTTTTAATATTTTTGCAACTGGTATCAAGCTTGGATCGTCATAATATATTAAGTCTGGTCCGTAAATTCTTAGAATTAAATTAAAATCATTTCCAAAATGACTCAAGGAACCTTCTTGATTTATGAAATTATTTCCTATTTTAATTTCATATTTTTCACCAATATCTGTTGTAAGTTCGTGACCATTTGCAACCTGAGCAAATAAATCTTCGTAAGTTGGATCATCTTTTAAATTATTCGGATCTTGTAGGTAATAATTGTCATTTCCATAAATTGCATAACTCCAATATCGTGCTTTTGGAACAACACCATTTAATGTATATTCACAATTACCAACAAGTCCATCTCCATTGTCGTCAACTGAAGCTGATAGGTAAATAACTTCTGGACTTGCGCTAGGAAGTAAGCCAAGAAGCGATACATATGCTCTTTGCCACATATTTTGAGATTCAGAACCATAATCTAGAAAGTAATTCCATTGATTGACAGTATTGCTTCCAAAACCAGTCAGAAAGGAAGCGATTGTTGTTTGTCTGGTAAAAGGTATAAAACTTAATATTCCTAAAGTAACTCCAACTAAATATGGAGCTAGTTTTTTTAATGACTTGTTCATTACATATATATTAATTAAAACCAAAGACAGTTGGTAGTTAAAAAAGGATTGAGGTGAAAAATAGAATGTTTAAAACTAATATATGAACAATGACAATATTAAAAACTGATTTAAGTTTATTTAACAATATCGTTGGTTGGGAATTTAAAGAAAATTTTTTGACAGTTACTTCAGAATTTGGTGAGATAAATATTCACTATGTAGATGAAAATCAAGATAGTGATGAGATTGCATTATTAATGCATGGGAATCCAACTTGGGGATATCTTTACAGAAATATGATAAACCCTTTAAAAGAAAATGGTTATAGAGTTATTGTTCCTGATTTACCGGGTTTTGGAAAATCAGATAAATTTGCAATAAGATATAACTACACATATGAAGGTTTTGTTGATTGGATGTCACAATTTGTTGAAGGACTTGATTTAAAAAATATTACACTTTTCTGTCAAGATTGGGGTGGGTTGATTGGTTTAAGATTAGCTACAAAATACATTGATAGATTTGATAAAATAATCACTGCAAATACTGGACTTCCAACAGGAAAAGTTCAGTTAAGCGATGCTTTTGGAGTTTTTAGAGAATTTTTACAAATCAAACCTGATTTACACGTAGGAGGTCAAGTAAGAAATGGAACTACAAAAGGGATAAATGATGATGCTCTAGCAGCATACAATGCTCCATTTCCAGATGAGAACCATAAGCAAGGCGTAAGACAATTTCCAAATTTAGTTCCAGCGACACTAAGAACTCCGAGCGCTGAACCTAACAAAGAAGCCTGGAATATTTTAAGACAATGGGAAAAACCTTTTTTGTGTGCATTTAGTGACAAAGATCCAATTTTTGAAGGTGTTGAGAATTCTTTTTTAAAGTTAGTCCCCGGATGCAAAGGTATGCCGCACGTTACAATTGAAAATGCAGGTCATTTTTTACAGGAGGATCAACCTGAAGCTTGTGTTGAAGCGATTTTATCGATAAAAGAACTTTAACGAATAGCTACACCCCAATAATTGAAGCCAAGAAACTTTACAGAACCAGGTAAGTACATAGTATCTTTCTCAAGAATTTTTAAACCGGATTCACTTATCAGTTTTGGTATATCTCGATTTGCATGACATCCACCTGACAACTTTGGATAAAATACGTTCGTTACATTTTGAAAAACTCTAGTTGATAAATCTGGCGAGATTCCATGTTCGCAGAAATAGTACTTACCTCCTGGTTTTAAAATTCTATAAATCTCCTTAAGGGCCTTTTGAGGATTTGGAATAGAGCATAGTGAAAATGTGCACACAACAGAATCGACAGATGATGTTGGCAAATCAATACTCTCTGCTGAAGATAAATTAAATTCGATATCTAAATTAACTTTATTTGCATTTTTTTTAGCGATTTTGTTAAGTTCATCAGACGGATCTATTCCAATTACTTTATTTACAGTATCTAAATTGTAATATTGCAAATTTAAGCCTGGGCCTACACCTATTTCAACAACATCACCAATCGCTAGTGGAACTACTTTTTTTCTTTGATAGTGATTTGGTTTTGTATTGCAAAGAACTGTTAAAAGTTTTGGAAGTACTCTAGACTCATAAAATTTTTTTCCAAATAATTTAAGAACAGGAAGTATTAAAAATATTGATACATACGTACTAAATTTAAATACAAATTTTTTCAATAGTATCTTAACTAACTATTTGAAAATTTAATAACATCTGACATTGGAATATGATCAATTGTTGTTTTTCCATATTTTACGGTTTCAACTATCCCATTTTCATTAATAAGAATATCAACAGGAAGTCCTGTAAATGCTCCACTCATACTCGTAAAAGGGTTGTATCCTTTTATGAAAATTGCTTTCATGAATCTAAAAAAACCAACAACCGAACCTAAAAATACACCAAAACCACTTTTTTCAACGTTATACATATCAAAATAATATCGATTTTCATCTGCAAGTATGAATACAGAATCGTCATGTTTATTTGATGCTTTTTGAAGGCTCTCAAGTTTACAGTTAAATATTGCAATTTTTTGAAAATTTTCACCAAACTTGGATTTATTGTTAATAGTTTCATTAATTCTGAGATGGCAAAATGGACATGATGAATATCTGTAAAAAGTTATAAGCATTTTACTACCTTTAACTGATTCAAGGTCAAAAACGGAACCATCTATAGCTGGAAGTGACAATTCATCAATTGTGTCACCTTGTCTAATTTTCATAATTAAATTATAAAAAATTTATCAAAGTTGACAAAAGCTAAAATATTAAATTATTGTGAACTAATGCCCACCTCTTGGAACGCCGCCATATTTCATTCGAGTATCCCCCATATACGCCACTCTTTCATCAGGATTTTTAGTTTTACAATCAATTATTTCTCCAATAAAAAAGGTATGGGTTCCTAAATCAATTTTATTTGTTGTTTTTAATTCAAACCAAACTGATGCATTTTGAAATATAGGTACGGTGTTTTTTGTTAAATGAATTGGTTCTTTATTTAAAAAACCTTCAGAATACTCAGCTGGTTTTGAAAATTTTACAAATACTTTTGTATATTCCGGTGAAAACATATTTAATGTAAAATAATCGCTTGAGTTCATTAGCTTAAATGTGACACTCTTATTATCGATTCCAACACCAATTAACGCTGGTTCCATGCTTACTTGAGTGATCCAACTTGCAGTCATGCCATTAAATTCACCATCAGAATGGCTACCAATAATTCCTAACGGGCTTGGTATCTTCCATGTAGAGACATTAATATCTTCAGGCTGTAATTCACTCATTCACATACACTCTTTCACAAAGCGAATTGTATCAATATCCAGAGGTATTGAAATTGATATTTCAGTTACATTACAGTTTTTCCAATCTTCAAGTTTTTCTTTTATACGCTCTTTAGAGCCAACCAAAGTTAGATCATCTAATAATTGTGATGGAAATAATGCTTCAGCTTCTAACTTACTGCCTTTTAAATACAACTCTTGAATTTGAGTTGCGATATCTTCATATCCATATTCACACATTAAATTGAAATAAAAATTTTTATCTTTTGCTCCCATGCCACCTACGTAAAGAGTGTAATTATTTCTTGCAGTACTCAAATAAATCTCTCTTTCAGATTCATCACAAAGTTTGGCAAATACAGGAGCAGAAATATTAAATTTACTTTTCTTATCTAGGTCACCAGATTTCTCAAAACCTTTATCTAAAAATTTATTAAAAAACTTATCACCAAGTGTCGGTGAGTACATAAATGGTAACCAACCATCAGCAATCTCAGCAGTGAGTTCAATATTTTTTGGTCCTATTGCAGCTAAGTAGATGGGTATATTTTTTCTTAGTGGCTCTTCAATTAATTTCAGTGGTTTTCCTAAGCCAGTTGTATCAGGTCCATCATATGGAAGATTATAGAATTCTCCTTGGAATGTAGTTTTTGTTTCACGATTTAAAATATCTTTTACTATCTGAACATATTCTCTGGTTTTTTTTAGTGGTTTCCCATAAGATACTCCATGCCAGCCTTCAACAACTTGAGGACCAGACACGCCTAATCCCAATCTAAATCTTCCATTTGAGAGTTTATCAATTGTAACTGCCGTCATAGCAGCCATCGCCGGAGATCGTCCAGGTATCTGCATAATTCCGGAGCCTAACTCAATTCGATTTGTCAAAGCAGCAAAATAAGACAAAGGGGTTACAGCATCGTAACCATAAGCCTCAGCTGTCCATATACATGATATACCTAAATCATCGAGCTCTTTTATTAATTGTTTTTCACCAGTGATATGCGGACCAAAATAACCTACGTTAACACTTACATCCATAAATTAAGAATACTATAAATTAATTGGTATAAACCTTTTAGGTGTGACTAAAGCATTCATTGGTACATCATGGTCCTCAAAAGGAATTGATTTACATATGTGATTTTCATCTGTAACACCTATAAAAACAGAATCTGAATAATTAGATAAAATAGAATCATATATACCCCTACCTCTGCCAAGCCTAGTACCATTCATATCAAAACCTAATCCAGGTATAAAAAAAATGTCAACATCTTGTACTAAACTAATTTTTACAGGTTGATATGTTCCATATTTATTTTTTTCGTAAGGTTCGGACAACTCACAAATACTAAATTCATTACCTATCAAACATGAGGTAGTCAATAATTTTGAATTTAAAAGATATTCATTAAACCTAATTTCTGATGGTAATGGGATGTATGTACAAACTGTCTTGTTTGTTATAAGATTATTTATTTCTTTTAACACTATTCCAGAAAAATTTTCATGACTGTATGGTGTTGATTTAAGTTTCCCTCTTAATTTATTTTTTGAAATCATAATTATTCCTGTTTTTAGTAGTAGATTACAATATTCATATGTTAAAGAATAAAGTTCTTACGTGGTTAAATCTAACAATTATGGCAATTTATACTATCCCAGTGACATATTCAATATGGTTTGTTAGTCTTTTTAACAAATATACAAAAATTAAATACTACATTGCACAAACTTGGGTATCTCCATGGATGTGGGCTGCAAGAGCAAAAACTACATTTATAAAAAATTTTGAATATAAAAAAAATGAACCTTATGTAGTCATTTCTAATCATCTTTCAAACCTTGACTCAATGTTGTTATTTAGATTCCTGAAAATTAAATGGGTTTTTATGGCTAAAAAAGAAGTTTATAAACTTCCTGTTTTCAAAACTGCCGCCAGAGCATTTAATTTTATAAAAGTAGATAGATCAATAAAAAATGACAATGAGAATATAAATAGTCAGGCTAGAAATTTATTCAAAAATGGTTGGTCTTTGATGGTTTATCCTCAAGGTACTCGAGCACAAAAAGAAAACTTTCTTCCATTTAAAAGTGGTGCTTTTCATATCGCACTTGAAAATAATGTTCCAATTCTTCCTGTTGTAATTGCAGGAACTGGAGATATTTGGCCTAAAGGAAGTAAATTTATGAAGAGTGGCAAAGCTATAATAAATACTCTAGATCCAATTGATATTACAAAATATACCAAAGATACTATTGATGAACTCGTATTTGAAACGCAAGAAAAAATGGCAAAGGTTTATAAAGAATTAACTGATTCAATAAAATAAATTAAAACTTACAATAAAAGCATGAACATAATTATTGCTGCTTTGTCTATTTTTTTGCTTAGGTTACTCGATCAAACTCTTGGAACACTGAGATTACTATATGTTAATAAAGGTAGGCCGGGTTTAGGTGCACTGTTGGGATTTGCTGAATCTGCTATTTGGGTTGTTGCAATATCAAGAGTTATTCAAGATTTGAATGATCCACTCTTAATATTTGGTTATGCACTTGGATTTGCAGCTGGAACAATTGTTGGATCTTACATAGAATCATCTATTGCAATAGGTGATGTTGTGGTAAGAATATTTACATCAAAAAATGAAAAAAGTAGAAAATTGTCTGATGAACTGAGAGTAGCAGGATTTGGAGTCACAGTTATAAATGGAAAAGGCATGGATGGAGAAGTTGTAATCTCATGGTGTGTAACACCAAGAAAAAAATTAAGAAAAGTAATCAGTATTGTTGAAAGTATTTGTCCAGAAGCTTACGTGACAACAGAACCTACTAGCCCAACAAAATTAAACAGAAAGTGACTTAGAGACCCTTCTCAAAATCGTCTTCAAAAGATACTCTCTTTCGATTTGAAGACTTACCACTATTTTTAGAGTTTCTTTCACCCCTGTTGTTTCTGTTATTAGATCTGTTTCTTGGGGGCCTTCGATCGTTGGATTTATTGTTACCCTCGCTTACAGCATCATCGGGAACATCTAAATCTTCAACAGGAGAAAGGCTAACTTTTCCATTCTCAATTGAATCTACTTTGACCTTGATCTTATCTCCCACTGTTACAACTGATTCTGTATTGTTTACTCGTTTTGTTGAGTGAAATTTTGAAACATGTAAAAGCCCATCTCTACCTGGCAAAATATTTACAAATGCACCATAAGTTGCAACACTTACAACTTCTCCATCATATTCTGCCCCAACTTCCGCTTCAGGTGGATCGATTATTAACATAACCATTTCTTTACCTGCTGCTATTGCTTCTTCTTCAGTTGACCCGAGAGTTAAAATACCATCATCGTCAATTTCGACAGAACATCCAGTTTCTTCCTCGATTTTCTTGATATTTTTACCTTTTGGACCAATGACTTCACCAATTTTGTCTTTAGGAAGTTCGATAGTTTCAAGTCTTGGTGCATTACCAGAAAGACTTTCTGCTGGTTCAGCAATGGTATCTTCCATAATGTCGAGTATGTGATGTCTTGCATCCATAGCTTGATTTAATGCTTTTCTTAATACATCAGCAGGCAGACCTTCTATTTTCATATCTAGTTGTAATGCAGTAATGACATTTCTTGTTCCAGCAACTTTAAAATCCATATCGCCAAGAGCATCTTCAGCACCCAAGATATCTGTGAGAGTAACATAGGTATCATCTTTAGAAATTAGCCCCATAGCGATACCTGCAACATGTTCTCTAATAGGAACACCCGCAGCCATTAATGACAAGCTAGATGCACATACTGAAGCCTGAGAAGTAGATCCATTTGAAGAAATTGCTTCACTTACGACTCTGATAGTGTATGGAAAGTCAACTTTTGGAGGAATTACAGGAACTAATGCCTTTTCAGCTAATGCACCGTGTCCAATTTCTCTTCTCTTTGGGCCTCTCATTGGATAAGCTTCTCCTGTTGAGTATGGAGGGAAATTATAATGATGCATATATCTTTTTGATGTCACTGTATCAATAGTATCTAGCATTTGTTCGAGCCTTGACATTCCTAAAGTTGTAACATTCAAAACCTGTGTTTCTCCTCTTAAAAATAATGAAGAACCATGAACAGTTGGAAGTAAGTT
>ENA-OSEY01001018-OSEY01001018.1-marine-metagenome-genome-assembly--contig:-NODE-1018-length-19810-cov-3.024933_pt1 | contig 19810 bp, 18 predicted proteins | sample MGYA00248465_ERZ534230 | MGnify/ENA primary metagenome ERZ534230 (study PRJEB26409, sample SAMN06344110) | marine metagenome | isolation source: Sea water from surface | place: Atlantic Ocean:Southern...
TGGAACAGGACGAAAATCTATGTCTTTTGAAGAGTTAAAATCACTTCTTGAAAAAGCAGGAAGAGATGTGAAAGTTGCTGACTTGGATGAAATGGGAGAATTTGTTGTTGCAGCAGTGAAGGAACGCCGATACATCATCGGACGTGACTTGGATGACACCGTTGAACTCTTGCACAGAAGAGCAAATGCTATAGCGGACTTTCTTTGTCCTCCCCACCATGAGATGGGGATTTAGCGGTCGCTTTTAATTCCTCTAACTTTTCTTCAGCTACTTTCCTATCTTCTTCGCTCATAAAGAATTGGTCTTTCATTTTCTTTATGGTTTGAATGGGCCAATACTTCGTAGCTAATTGCCAACCAGCGAGCGCAAGGATTGCCCCAACGATGATGTCGAGCCAAAAGTGATTGGCAGTTATGACTACAACGATGGTTGTTAGGATCGGGTGGAGGAGCATCAACCAGCGTGCTGGTGTTTTCAGAATTCGTATTGCTGCGAGAGCTATCAGTAATGCCCAACCTACGTGTAAGGATGGCATTGCAGCGAACTCGTTTGCCGCTTTCGCTATTCCTAATGAGTACGGATCAGGACCAAAGACTTTTGCTGTATCAATGAAACCATACGAGACCATCAACCTTGGCGGCATCAACGGGAACAACAAATGGATGATCAGACCAGAAAACGTTGCGAGGCAGAGCGATGCTCTGACTTGTGGCATCCATTCAATCTTTCTAACCATGACCCATACCAAGAAAACAATCATGGATGGGAAATGCATTACAAAGTAAAACGTATTTGCAATTTTTATTAATACTTCCGAGTCAATAAACCAGCCCTGCAATGTGGCTTCATTTGGAAAACCCATCCAGTCCTGAAATTTGACAAGATTAACTGCATTTTCTGCAGCTATTTTAGTTGAGTCAGCAGTGATCCTTCTAACAGTTGAGTAGCCAAGCCAAAGTAAGCCGAAAGTTGCCAAATTTAAGAAAATTGTCGTTGTCCGATTCTGCTTTTGAATCCAGACAATTATCTTATTTAGTTTTGGTGTAAGACTTTGAATTGCCTGCCCCATCTGACCCCCAATGCCATTATTCCATAATAAATCGTTTGTAGATAAAACGTTCTGCTTGGATTAGAAAAGGAATAATTTACGATGGGTTGAAGTGGATGATGTTAGAAGACGAGATTAATGTTTTACAACTATGAGCTTCAAGCCTTCTATTTCACCTATTACCGAATCCGATGAAGAATTAGAGCGACTATTGTCAGATCCTGGAGTAGAACTTCCACCTCTACTTCCGTCAATTGCATTTGCAACTGGAGATTTGTCTTTCATTCCCCCAGATATTCATTTAGATCCCTCAAAGACACTTGAAGAACAGGGTGGCTTAACACCAGACGAACAATCCATTATTCGTATGCGTGCGTTGGAGGGATTAAAGCAACTACGAGACAACACAAACATAGAACCAGTTACACGCAATGAAGATTTACGGACGATTATGTCGTGGGCATGCGGAACTAATTTAAAAGGTTCGTATTTGCAAATGATGATGGAGGAGTTAGCACCTGGTGATAGGGACTTACGATCTCCAGATTGGAATGTTCAAGACTTTTCAGCAGACCGAAAATTTACTGTAGCTATTATTGGGGCTGGAGTGTCAGGAATTCTCGCAGCATACAGATTGAAGCAAGCTGGGGTTAATTTTATTCTATTTGAAAAGAACGATGGCACAGGCGGAACATGGTTGGAAAATACATATCCCGGTTGCAGGGTTGATGTCTCAAACCATGTCTACTCGTATTCATTTATGCAAAAGCATGATTGGCCTCACTATCACTCCACTCAAGATGTTTTATTGAATTATTTCAATGATTGTGCAACGGAATTTGAAATACGAGACAACATCAGGTTTAACACGAGTGTGTCTTCAATGACTTGGGATGAGGATTCAAGCACTTGGACACTAAATATTTTGACTTCAGAAACTGAAGAAATCTTTAGCTGCCAGGCCGTTATAAGTGCTGTAGGTCAATTGAACCAACCCTCCTACCCTGCAATTCCTGGAATCGAAAACTTTGAAGGGACGTCATGGCATTCGGCTCGATGGAATCATGACTATGACTTAGATGGGAAAAGAGTAGCTGTGCTGGGAACTGGATGTAGCGCTGTACAATTTATTCCTCGTGTAGCTAAGCAGGCAGAGCAGACGACTATCTTTCAGCGAACGCCAAACTGGTTAATGCCCAGACCGCAATACCAACAAAGTCTGCCAGAGAGTCTCATATGGTGTTTTACACATATACCGAACTATCACAACTGGTTTCGACTGCATCTATTTTGGCGAAGCCATGAAGGCTTGTTGTCTCGTTTAGAAATTGATGAATCGTGGGAAGATCCAGGAGATAGCTCAATTAGTGCAGCAAATCATGAACTAGGTGTACTCCTGCGAATGTATCTGGAGAGTGAATTTGCTGATCGGCCTGACCTTTTGGAGAAAGTAACCCCCACGTACACGATGGGTGCTAAACGATTTGTAATAGATGATGGGCTTTGGGCAAAAACTCTTCATGCTGACAATGTTGAACTATGCACCGACCCGATTGTGTCCATCTCTTCATCGGGAATCAGCACAGAATCAGAAGGTTTAAAGGATTTTGATGCCATTATCTATGGGACTGGATTTAAAGCAGCTGATTTCTTAATGCCAATGACTGTGACTGGCCGTAATGGAGTGAATTTACATGACCAATGGGATGGTGATGCGCGAGCGTATCTCGGTATCGTTGCTCCAAACTTTCCAAATCTTTTCTTCCTATACGGTCCCAATACAAACATTGTCATCAACGGAAGCATCATCTACTTCTCAGAGTGCGAAGTGCATTACATTACACAGTGCCTCAAGCATATGCTTAAAAACCAGTTGAGCTCTATTGACGTTAAAACTGATGTACACGATAAATACAATGAACGCATTGACGAAGGAAACCGCAGAATGGCATGGGGATTATCTGACGTGAACAGCTGGTACAAGAATGCGAGTGGCAGGACTGCACAAAACTGGCCGTTCTCTCTTCTGGAGTACTGGGAACAGACTCGCGAAATTAATTCTGATGATTACAACATCGTCTGATAGCAAAATGCATTTCCCACAAATAATTCCTCTATGATCGGTTACTCATGAATGATGACTTTTTCTTAGACACATACGACTCTGGGGTTGGTTCTACCATCGTTTTCACGCACGGCTGGACCGATAATCGAAATGCTTGGGATGGGGTTATTAGTAACTTAAACGATCACGCTCGGTGTATAGCGTGGAGTATACGTGGGCATGGTGAGTCATTTGCTCCCCCTCCGGGACATTACACGCGTGACCACACATTGAGCGACCTCAAAGCAATAACTGAAAGATCCGAAGAGAAGGTTATTCTGGCTGGCCATTCATTGGGAGGATACCTCTCATTGGCTCACTCTCTTCTCTACCCTGAAGATGTTGAAGCCTTAATTCTTGTGGGAGCAGGTCCAGGGTTTAGGAAAAGGGAATCCATAGATCAGTGGAACAGTTCTGTAATTGAAAGTGCGAAAAAGCTAGAACTACCTGAGGGCTCTGAAGCAACTGCATTACATACAGATGCTTGGGTGATTGATTCCTTGAGCGAAATTAAAGTGCCCACACTCGTTATTGTTGGCGAACATGACAAACGATTCAAGGCTTCAATGTCAGTTTTTGAAAAGTACTTGAATGTAAAATCTTCCGTAGTCGTTGAAGACGCTGGTCATTCTGTGCATCGTAAAAGACCATTAGAGGTTGCGAATGCAATTAAGGATTTTCTTAGGGAAATATCGCAATAGCTAAGGTGACGACGATGAGGTAATCAGCTAGCGTCTCTAAAAACAGGAGGTGTGTATGTCGGGTCCTTTGGATGGAATAAAGGTTATTGATATGTCTGCTGTGATCTCTGGACCAATGGCATGTCAGGTTTTATGTGATCAGGGCGCTGAGGTTATAAAGGTTGAACCTCTCGGTATGGGCGATATCACAAGAATAGGTGGATTTCGCGTTGGAGATATATCTGCAATGTATGCATCTGCTAATCGTGGTAAACGATCAATAGCTCTAGACCTATCACAAGAAGAAGGCATTTCTGTCTTGAAAGAAATGGTGAAAACCGCTGATGTTATTGTTCAGAACTTCCGCCCGGGTGCTGTTGATAGGATGGGAATTGGTCCAGATACCTTGATGGGAATTAATCCAGACCTCATCTACGTCTCTATCTCAGGTTTTGGTCCTGATGGGCCTTATCGAGACTGGCGTGTGTATGACCCAATCGTGCAATCAGTTTCTGGGGTGGTCTCAATACAACAAAGTCCTGATATTCCAATTCCCGATCTTGTTCGTACCATTGTGTGTGATAAGACAACTGCGTTGACTGCATCAAATGCAATAACAGCAGCATTATTCGCACGTGCATCAGGGAAGTCAGCTGGTCAACATATTGAAATTCCTATGCTTGATTCAGCTATTTATTGGATGTGGCCGGATGTGTTTATGGGCCACACAATGTTCGGTGATGATGTAGAACCTGGTCCATTGATTTATCAGATTTACCGCCTACAACAAACTGCAGATGGGCACCTTGTCTATTTCTATGCATCGGATAAAGAATTCGCAGGTTTATCTAGGGCCTTAGGTCATCCAGAATGGATAGATGATGAACGCTTCGAAACAGCTAAACAAAGAATGGTCCCAGAGCACTTTGAAATTTTAGGTTCGCTACTACACAACGCATTTATCGGTTTTCAAACCACAGATATTATGCAACGTCTTCACGAAGAAGAGGTGCCAGCGGCTCAAGTAAACAGTGTGGATGATGTTTTTAGCGATCCACAGGTAGTCAATAACGCAATAATTCATGAATGGGTGCACCCTGATGCTGGTCTAATAAAAATGGCTAAACCACCTGTTAGATGGGGAACAACGGAACCTGAGATCAAATGGTCTACTGATCACTTAGGTGAGCACACTGAAGACCTACTGTATGAATACGGTTTTACAAATGAGGGTATTGAAAACTTAAAAGCAAAAGGTGTTATCGCTGATATATAAGACGTTTGTCTTATGAATCATCGTCGGCTGATTCGATTTCCTCACGTTGTCCTGCTTTGAATTCCTTTTGGGCTTTCCCTAAAGAACGTGCAAGGGATGGCAGTTTTGCACCGCCGAAGAGAACCAAAAGAATTACCAGTACGATTATGAGTTCACCTGTTCCTATGCTTCCCATTTCTTTCCTTTCCGCGTCAACACGTCCTATTTATACAATAACCGTGATTTGTTTATATTTTCATATCAAATCAGGAAACTGGCGAACTTATATCTACTATGCGTATCTTCCAGGGTTCAATCTGCCTTTTGGGTCAAATTCTCTTTTTAACGAATTTGTAATTTGAGTAATGGCAGGATCTATTTCTTTTCTGCTTTGAGGTTTATCAGCCCAGACATTCCCAACACCGATTGAAGCCACAAAATTACCAGTGTCTTTTCGGTTTATCCTGAGTGCATCTGCAGGAGCAATAGACCACCGGTATCGGGGCAAACCGGGAGCTCCCTCAACTTCTTCATAATTACCTATTGATAAGAGCTTCTTTAGTTGCTTTTGAACGTCAGGTTTATGCCCTTCTAGATGTACCCACACTGTTTCTCCATCCCAAAGAATCGCTGACGGTTTATATGTATTTACAAGAACACTCTGTGGATCCTTTGATGCTGCAGTGAACCATTTACTAGTTGTTGGTATAGGGTTTGTTCGTATCGTGACTTCAGCGAATAGCCCTAGGGTTCCGAATGACCCGACCATCAACTTATGTAGATTGAACCCACTGACATTTTTCACAACTGGAGCTCCGCTTGTAATGATTTTGCCGTCTGCTGAAACGTAGCGGATTTGCAAAACTGAATCGCGTATTCGCCCTTTTCCAAGAACGCTAATGTCATTTTCTCCAACTGCTATTGCTCCTCCAATTGTTCCTCCCCTTTCAGGAAGGGAGGTGCGTTGACCGAGTCGTCCCAATTCTTTATGCAATTCAGCAACGGTAGTGCCTGTTAGTGCAGTGACGATCATTTCATCTGGCTTAGCAGACAGAATTCCTTCTGGTGCCTTTACGAACCGCGTGTCTTTTTGAGGAAACCCATTTAGGTTCCATCGCGTCTTTCCTCCTTCGACGGCGACAGGTCCTTCAGTTCCGATTTCTGAACAAAAGTTTTTAATGCTGTTAGTTACTGGGTCGCTCACTTTTAAACCCAAGTTCCTTCAGGTATTTTATTCAATGTTTGAATATCGGCACATGAATGGCCAGTAGGTAAGACTTTTCCTGGATTGATTCGGCATTGAGGATCAAAGGAGCTACGGAGTTTATTTTGGTGTTCTAAGTCGTGATCAGTGAATAATTGTTGCATGAATTCTTGCTTTTCTATTCCTATTCCATGCTCCCCTGATAAAACTCCCCCTGCTTCAAGGGATACTTTTACAATTTCTGCGGCCACTTGATGAACGCGCTCTAAAGTCCCTTCTTCGCTTGCGTCAAATACGAGTAGCGGGTGTAGATTTCCATCACCGGCATGAAATACGTTCATAATCGTAAGGTTATTCTTGTCAGCAAGATCGTTTACTTTATCCAGTACGTCGGCAAGTTCTGATCGCGGTACAACCGTGTCATGTAAATAGTAGTTGGGTGCTAGATATGTGCTTGCACCAAAAGCTGATTTTCTTCCTTTCCAAAGTGCATCTCTTTGGTACGAAGTTTGTGCAATTTTTATGTCGCTGGCATCATGGTTCTCAGCTATTTCCCCAATACGAAGAGCTTCAATCTCTACTCCATCCACTAATCCTTCAACCTCAACTAATAGTACGGCTCCAGCATCAGTTGGGTATCCCGACGGAATATGTTTCTCTATCACTTCTATTGTTTTTTGATCCATAGCTTCCATTGCTGCAGGAACAATTCCATCAGCAATAATTGCGCTTACGGTTTCAGCGGCCTTTCTCATAGAGGGAAAAGAAATAAGAAGGGTTTGCACATCGTCAGGGTTTGGGGTCAAACGCACTGCAATTTTTGTTGTTATTCCGAGCGTTCCTTCACTACCAATAAATGCGCCACGGAGATCTAACCCAGTTGGCTCTGCATCTAATCCACCAAACGTTGTGACTTCTCCACTTGGGAGTACAACTTCCAAGGCCAGAACGTGGGTGTCAGTGACTCCGTCAGCCAAACAATGAGGGCCTCCGGAATTGTTTGCTACATTTCCGCCAAGAGTACATATCTGTTGACTTGACGGGTCTGGGGCATAGTGGAAACCAAAAGGCTTAAGATGATCACTCAACTCAAGATTGATAACACCTGGCTCAACCCATGCGATTCTGTTTTCAATGTCCACTTCGAGTACGTTATTCATTTTTGTCATGGCTATGACAATTGGAGCTCCTAGTGGGATTGCGCCACCAGCGAGACCGCTTCCGGCTCCACGGGGTATCACATGTCTGTTATGTTTCTCTGCTATTTTCATGATGGTTTGCACTTCGGAAGTTGTTATCGGAAAGCACACTGGTCCAGCTATTCCGCCTTCAAAAACAGATTCATCTTTGGAGTACAGTTTTCTCTCATCTAAATTTTCTAGAACACGATCAAGTTCAAGTGCTTTCTGAAGGTCAGCCACTAGGGGGTCATCAGAGAGATATTTTGATTCTCTGTAGTCGTTTACTCTCTTTTGAATTCTTTTGAAGTAATTCATCTTAGCTTCATCGTATCGTTGGCTGTATGAGTTGATGGTGAGCAAAAGTAGTGATGTTTTGATTTTCCCAACTTGTCCTGAAATGCTGTCCTAGGTAGGAGGATTTATGAATGTACCAAAAGGTTTATCAGAAGTAACAGCTGATTGGTTGGAGTCGGTGCTTCAACCATCTGAGAAATTCAATGGCATAGAGATTGACAGCGTTTCCTGCGAGAATATTGGGGAAGGTACTGGAATTTTTGGGGAGATTGGATTGCTTACTATTTCATGGGCTTCTGATGGTGATTTCCCGGCGTCTATGGTCGTGAAGTTGCCGTGCATTGAGCCTGAAAATCTTGCTGTAGCTCAGGCACTTGGTATTTATTCTCGAGAAGTTTCTTTTTATGAAAGTGTGGGTAAATCATCTTCTTTACGTATTCCAGAGTGTTTCTATTCTCAGTTAGATGACGATGGAGGATTTGTTTTACTTATAGAGGATTTGTCAGCTAATTTTTCTGTCGGTGATCAGGTCGTCGGAGCTACGAATGAACAAGTTCAATGTGTGATTGATGCTTTAAGTGATTTTCATGCTCAGTGGTGGGAAAGTCCTGAACTTGAATTATTAGAGTGGCTTCCTGTTCCGAATGATCCTGCTTATATGGCTACTGTGCCTGGTATTTTTCGCGCAGGGCTCCCAGTTCTTCAACAAGAATGGTCTGATCGTGTAATGCCGGAAAGTATTGAAGTGGCAACGCTTCTAGATCCTAGGTTTGAGGAAATTATGGAGATGTTTTCTGAGCGGCCTCATACTTTTGCCCATGCAGATACACGTTTAGATAACATATTTTTTTCAAAAGATGGTTCTGATGAAGTTGCTTTTATTGACTTTCAATTGTGTCTACGTGGGAACGGAGTTAACGATCTTGCGTATATTATCGGGAATAGTGTGCCTAGAGACGTCGCTGCAGCTAACTGGGAGTCGTATATAAAGCGATGGTTGACTGGTCTTTCAAAGCATGGCATTGAATACGGTTTGGAGGATGCAATTCGTGGATACAGACAAGCCGTTTTGTATTACACAGTTGGCGCCATGTCATTAATTGCTTCTTTCGATACTGGAAATGAACGTGGAGCGGCAATGGCGGAAGCATATGTAACGAGAATTTTTAATCATGTTGTTGACACGGATGCTCGTGTCATTCTTGAGAATTAAATTCCCTCTTCACGTATTTTTTTCCTTCTTTAGTTTTCCCGATTTCATCAATTGTTCCCGCTTTGCGGAAACAGTAGGCCATCTGTTGAGCGGTACTTCGTGAAACTTTTCCAAGGTTTGATATGTCTGCCGTCGTGAATTCAGCAGGAAGTCCATCAGGTAAGAGGTTCATAAAGTCTTCTAGGTGTTCGAAAGTGTGTGTTTCATGTATTGAAACAAGCTGAGTATTGATTGTCCTGTATCCACCTCTGTTTCTTCTGAGTTGGTTTTCATATTTTTGTACTTTGTTAATACTGACTAATACAGCTTCAAAAGAGAGATTGGGGTGTTGAAGCAAGTCTGGGATTGACACGAGTTCGCTGAAAATAGTGAACAGGTCGCCTCGCTTTGGTGATTTTCTAGGTGCTTTATCAGGCTTCAATAACGTTGTATGTATTGGGATCGGATAGACGATAGTGATTTTGTAGGTATCTAGTAGAGCATTGAGTTTTTTTCTCATTGAGGCGAAAGCCGTTGTTTGGATTTCGATAATGATGTTTTTGTTATTCTGCGTTCGTAATAAGTCAACGACAAACCCGCCAAGAGGGGCTTCTGTTAGATCGCCTGGTTCCCAATAGTGTTCTTTGAGATCAGCATGAAGTGATCCCTCATTCAGTGTTCCGATATGTGGTTGCTCTGGTTGTGTTTCGTTTGACATCTTTTGATGATTTGTTATTTCTCTGGCAATCTTAAAACGACTCTGGTTGGTGCGTGGTATGGCAAAGAAAAAAGCAGCTTTCATTCCTCAAGAAGGTAGTGAGTTCACGGCGGATTGGTTCACAGACTTATTTCAAGAGCAGTATGGTGCTGCGGTGTTAGATGTATCGCGAGAAGTAATTGGAACTGGTGTCGGTTTCGTGGGTGAAATACATCGGTGTTCTCTGATGTGGGATGCGAATAGAGATGATCTGCCAACGTCAGTTATTGTGAAGGTTCCTTCCAAGCTTCCTTTAAATCGTAGCTTGGGTGAGGGTTTGCAACTTTATGAACGAGAAGTTGTCGCCTATGAAAAACTTTCGCGGAATATGGGTTTACCCATGCCGAGCGTTTTGTACAGTGCTATGGATGATGACCCCACACCGTGGTTAGATACCGTTATTACTTTTCTCTTTTCTCGTCTTCCTCTTGGTGGCGTGAGTTGGCTTACTGTGAAATTTCTTCAGTTAGCTTCAAAAAATCCGAAGCTGCGTCGCTACGTATTGGTGCTAGAAGATATTTCAGATGCTAGGCCTCCAAGTCAGGTAGAAGGTGGTTCCCTTGATGATGCTTTAATTTCGTTGGCAACACTCGCTAAGTTTCATGCACATCATTGGATGAACGAAGAGTCCATAGCAGTATCTGATCGGATATGGGCCGTTAATCGGTTGCCGAAAGTTATTCAAGCTAGTTATGCGAGAAACCGCGAGGAATTTGTTGGCAGGTTTGGAGATCTTGTAGGAAAAGAGAAGATGCAAGTTATTGATGATGCACAGGATCGTCTGGAGGACCTGTTAGCACCATTAGCTCGGGATCCATGGACACTACTTCATGGTGATTACAGACTTGATAATATTATGTTTCGTTCAAATGGGGAGATAGTTGTTATTGACTATCAACTTCTTTGTAAAGGTCGTCCTGGTTGGGATGTTGCATATTTTATTACGACAGCGTTATCAGCAGATCATAAAAGTGAAGAAGAGACAATGCTTAAGCACTATCATGAGACTCTTTTGCTTGAAGGTATTACTGATTATCCATATGAAGAGTTGGTAGATGATGTTGAGTTAACGAAATTACTGTTGGCGCATCGATTGGTTGGAAGTAGGGACGCTTTTGATACAGAACTCCAAAACAGTGATGAAACGTTTGTTGATGTGCTAGTGAAGAGAGTCGTTGGTTGGATTTAACACTGAGGTCTAGGTATCTTGCAATCGCTTTTCCGCTAAAGATATGTATTCAGGATTAAGGTCATACCCAACGTAATGTCTGTTGGCAGATTTAGCTGCTACGGCGGTAGTTCCTGATCCACAGAACGGATCGACGATTAGGTCACCTTCGTACGAGTAAAGTTGGATGAGTCGTTTAGGAAGTTCTTGAGGGAAAGGTGCGGGATGTCCTATTTTTTTTGCCGATTCCGGACGAAATCGCCAGGTATCTATTGTCCACGCTAAGAAGTCTTCCTTTCGAATAGAGTCGACGTGCGGTAAGCCACGAGAGGCTCGCTGTTTTTTTGTTAAAGATCTATCAAATCGTAATTTGCTAGCGATGATAACGCGCTCAGTTACATCACGAAGAACTGGATTGGATGCAGATTGAAAAGATCCCCATGCGCAACTGCCGGATGCTCCCTCGGCTTTAACCCAAATGATTTCTCCGCGTAATAAGAACCCTATATCTTCTTGTAAAATTCGAGTAACATCTGCGCTGAGTGACCGATAGGGTTTCCTTCCTAAATTGGCAACATTGATAGCTATTCTTCCGCCAGGTTCAAGAATTCTCCAGCATTCTGTGAACACAGATCTGAGCATTTGTAAATATTCGATATAACTCGCTGGAATTCCTTCCTTTTCGATATCAACTTCGTAGTCTTTCCCTACGAAATATGGTGGTGATGTTACGACTAAGGCTGTTGAATTTGCATTGATCTCGCCCATATTTGATGAATCACCAACATAAAGTTGGTCTATCGTGACGGGTGTAGATGGCTCAGTTTTTTTATCTTGTTGAAGGGGAGGAAATCTTTTATAAAAGGGATCGGAATTATGGCTTTCTCGCTTTGAAACACCAAAAGTGGAAGTAGTTGTTGAGCTCTTTGCGTCATTTTCAAAGATTGACATACCTAAACGGTAGCTGGAGTGAAAGTAAGAGCGACATTCCCGGATTATCGAATTATCGAATATTATTGCTGAGCAGGGTTTATGTCCTTTTTAAAATATTGAACTTTTTTACCTGGACCGTGTTCGCGTTCAAAAAAGGGCTCCCAATTTAGTCGGGTATGAAATGCAATGGACTGCGGGTTCGGGGGTTCAAGATTTACTTCACAAAGAAGAGTTCGGGCGTCGTTACATTCAGCGTATTTTTCAAGTTCTTGATATAACTTGTTTCCGAATCCTTTACGTTTATGATTTTGATCAACCATTATTCGATCTACGTAGCAATAATTAGAAAATTGTGTCTCCAGCCATGTGTAATTATCACTTGAATAGGTTTGATCTGGGCCAATTATGATAAGTGCTGCTAAAAGTTTTCCATTTATTTCTTCTATCCAACATTTTTCAGCAATAGATAGGATACTTTTCAGTTCCACTAAAGTTAGAGGGTTCACAGCCGGAGTCGAAGCATTATTTAATGCTAGTAAGGCTTCTTGGTCTTCTTCTTTCAGTTCTCGCAGCATATTTATTCCTTTCCCCTGTTCATTGAGTGGTGCCGTTGCCTAGGGTGTGTGATGATAGAAGGGTGGAATAGAAAATATTCCTTTACATAGAGTATCGTAAGGATTTGATTGAATGGGTACCAGCCAATTGCTGTCAGGCGTTCGAATAATTGAAAGTTCTCTTTTAGGGCCTGGGTTGATATCTACATTTTTTTCAGACTTAGGAGCAGACGTAATCAAAGTCGAACCACCGCAGGGCGATTACATTCGTCAGATGACTTGGCCAATAATTGATGGGGTTTCTCTTTTACATTTGCATACACATAGAGGGAAGCGAAGTATTGCGTTAAACCTGAAAACTGATGATGGGTTGAATATATATAAGGATCTGGTCTCTTCAGCAGATGCCGTAGTTGAAGCAATGAGACCAGGGACCTTAAAAAAGTTGGGGCTTGGTTTTGATGTTCTCAAAGAGATAAATCCAAAAATTGTCTTTTGTACCCTATCGGGGTACGGATCCTCTGGCCCGTATCAAAATATGCCCAGTCACGGAATTGCTTACGATACGTGGGCTGGGTTGATTAATCCCGTAGTTGATGAGGAAGGCTTCACCAGGATCCCCCGCGATATGCCAAACGTGGGAATTAACGTCGGCCCAATGCTTGGTGCATTTGCATTGCTAGCAGGAATTACACGTGCACGTGAAACAGGTGAAGGATGCCAAATGGAATTAGCTCAGTCTGATGCTGCGGCATATATGGATTGGTATCGTATTGAAACTTGGAAAGCATATGAGCGTTCTGAAACTGTGGTTACTGGAAACCCAGCCGACGATTATGAACGAAGGCCACCAGGCCTTGCAGGGATGTGGGAAGGCGTTCGATACCAAATCTATGAATCGATTGACGGTCATGTTCTTTTTATGGCATCGGAGCAGGCTTTTTGGAAGAACTTTTGTGAAGGTATTGGGAGGCCAGAACTCTTTGAAAAGTGGCCTGGTTCAAAATACGCAGATCATGCAAAAGGAAATCGGGAACTTCACCTTGAACTCAAAGAAATCTTTAAAAGTAAATCTACGAATGAATGGCTTAAATTTAGCGAAGAGGAAAATACACCCATAGCGCCTGTTTATAACGCTAAAACTGCTCCCAATGACCCTCAGTTCCAGCATCGTCTACCCTTTTATTCAGTTGATGACTTAGGAGCTGAACAACTTCCGCTTCCAGTAAAGATAATAGGGGAAGACCAACCGATACCAACAAAAGCGCCAGATGTCGGTGAACATACCGAGCAGGTTCTTATAGAAATACTTGAATACGATAAGAATCGCATTTCTGAACTACGTGAAAATGGAGCATTCGGCTAAAAGTCTAAATTCGGTTCTATATTTTTAGCATGCTTAGCTTCTTTCATTCTCATTCCTTTGTGAGAAGGTTTTTCACAGTCGGTATGCTACCTATCGCCATTGGAGTAGCTGGAATTTATGTTGTTGTATCAATACTCATAGCAATATTCCTATTTATATTTGGAGATAAGCCAGATCGTCACATTCGCCTTGCTCTTATGTTGCTTTGGTACTTAATTATGGAATTAGTTGGTGTCCTAACTGCTTTAATTCTCTGGGTCGTAACGATGTTCGGTTCCACCATTTCATCAGACAGGTCTCAGCGCGTTCATGCAACAGTTCAATATCTTTGGGTTGCTTCTATTTTGGGTGGTGCTGAAATTTTTCTCCGTACTAAAGTTAACTTTCCAAATACAGTTACGTTTGGAAGTGGGCCGTTCATCATAGCGGCACAGCATAGTAGTTTCTTTGACGCATTGATTCCAACAATTTTGATAGGGAAATACTCTGAAAATGTAATCCCTCGACATGTTTTAAAATCGGATCTTTTGCTGTCCCCCTCATTAGATATTTATGGAAACCGTTTGCCTAACCAGTTTGTAAATCGAGGGTCAAAAAACAGTGAACAAGAGGTAGATGGCGTACGACGTCTGGCGAAAGATTTAGGATCTGATGCTTTGGTTATTTTTCCAGAGGGAACATTTCGCACACAAGACAGGTATGAGCGTGTTATGCAAAAGATCACTATATCTCATCCTGATCGTGCAGAAAGAGTACGTGGTTTGAAATATCTTCTTCCCATAAAGCCTGGGGGCTTATTAGCAATGGTGTCCGCAAACCCCGAATCTGACCTCTTTCTAGTTGCACATCGAGGGTTTGAAGCTTTTGGTTCATTCAAAGAGATCTTCGCAAATATTCCTTTTACTGACCCTGTTGAAATGTATATCAAACAGATTCCAGCTGAAATTATTCCTAACGAAACGGGGGAATGTTTAAGATTCATTGATTTTGAGTGGTTAGCATTAGATAAATGGTTAGAAAGTAGAGTTGTGAGTGATGCAAGTACCAGTTGACAATGATGTCTTTCAATTTGCAAAATTGATTGCTGCTGAGGCGGCAAATCTAACGCTTGATTGGTTTCAATCACATGACTTAAAGGTTGATATCAAAGCTGACAACACTGAAGTAACAGATGCCGATAAAGCTGTTGAGGAATATTTACGTACAGCGATAAGCAAAGAATTTCCGAATGACACGATTATTGGCGAAGAATCAGAAAATTTTTCTGGAAAGACCTCACGGCAATGGATCATTGATCCTATTGATGGGACCGCTTCATTTGCTAGAGGTGTTCCTCTCTTTAGTTCACTCTTAGCAATGTTTGATGAATCCGGACCAGCTGTTGGCATTATTCATCTTCCTGCCCTTAATGAATTTATAGCGGCCGGAAGAGGTATTGGCGTATCCAGTTCACAGCCAAAGACAACTGTTTCTTCAGTTGAACATATTTCAAGTAGTTGTATTTCGTCCAGTAGCTTTGACGTGCCATGGTGGCCGGAAAAGTCCCTTTTAAATATTGCTGCAAGTGGAGCCAAGACAAGAACTTGGGGTGATGGTTACGGTTACTTTCTTGTAGCTACTGGTCGTATTGAAGCGATGATTGATCCGCCACTATATACGTATGATGTGGCTCCTATGTTGACAATTATCCCAGAAAGTGGGGGTCGTATCTCTTCGTGGGATGGAAAGACTGAACTTGAAGACAAGATTGGATGGGTAGCAACAAACGGCTTAATTCATGAAGACTTGTTAACCCTCTTAAACAGTTAGTTCTTTTCTTCGGGAATGCCATCAAATTCAACGACACGTATTCCTTTTTTCTTTATTTGTTGCAAAAAAACAGTTGAATCGCATACTGAAGCAACTCCGCCGATTCGATTATTGAGCTCTTTCTTCACAAACATTTCGCATAGCACCTCGGTTACGATCGCTGTCGCAGTTGATGGGGGACTGACTGCCCCTATTACTTTTGTGACTCTATGATTTTCTAGTCGGCCTCTAATTTCAACACGCACAGCTCCGACTCCCCCATCACGATGTGGGGGAGTTAACATAGGAAGCCAAGACGTAAACCTATCTTGTCGTGATGCAGATACTCGAGCAGTAATTCTTGAAGCTGATGGGAATAATTGCTGCAAGAGTATTGGATCGGGTAATGCTGCCCTATAACAATCTGCTCCAGCGATAGGTTCAGGAAACCAAACGAGTTCCCGGCCAGAACCGCCAGGCCGCCGAACCCATTGACCGTCACACCATTCTATTGAAGGTCTTTTCATAGCTCTGTGGTGCTGCTTTGCACATGCGGGTCCACCTGTACCATCTTTAGCGATATGGATTTCATCTACAGAGTCCAGTTCTTTTGACGCAAAATCTACCAACGCACAAGTTAGCCCTGGAGCAAACGCCGAACCTGCCACAATCATTGCATCATTCTCATTTGCTAAGTCTTCTAATTTTAATAATCCAACAACATCACTAACTTTATTGGATGTTGATATTACGGAAACTCCATTTTTAATCGCTCGTTGTGCTGTCTCTAAGTGATGACCAGATGAAGAAGAGATTACTAAGAGCTGAATGTTCTGATCTTCTAATTTTTCATTGTTAATACAAAAATTAATTGAATTTTTGCGAGTCATTAAATGAGAAACTTTTCTTCGATCAGGTCCACTTACAAACATAGGAACTTGTGGAATCGATGTATTTAGTCGTTGAAGAAGTTGTGAACCCACTGCTCCCAAACCCAGAATACCTATCATAATAATTGTGCTTTAGTCAGTTTCTAATTCTCGCCACCCACCACTTTGCAATGGGACATTTCCAGCTTCTTTTGATTTCACAATAATGGAGATTGCAACAGCGCCAAATAGTGCTATCAAAACCCTAATCAGTTGTCTCATACCTCTCCCGACTCATACGCTAGAACTAATTCTTTGAAACTTACCGATAATTGTCAAGTCCAATGTTGTCGTGGGCCTAGTTGGAGTTGAACCAACGACCTCACCCTTATCAGGGGTGCGCTCTAACCAACTGAGCTATAGGCCCTTTGTACACTTTCGGAATTCTACGATACCGTTCAGAAGTCAAAATAACCTCGTTCGTAAGAAGACTCCTACTTATACTTATTGCCTTTGAATACGTCTCCGGCGGCGAGGTGGAGAGGGACGCACGCTTTCCTCTTCAATCATAGTCACACGTAAACCACCAGTAAGGTCACTAATAAGGTTGTAAAGTAAAACCATAAGCACATTCAGTGTTGAACCAGCAATAGCTAGAATCAGTCCTCCCAACGCATAACCTCTAAATATCTGCTTTCCATTAAAATTGAATGTATCTAAAGCGAACAATTCTGTAATCAGGGATTCAAGTTTGTCAACAGTTCCAGATGATTCAGCAACTCCCCAAACAATAAAACCTGCTATGAGAAAGACAGCCCATAAGCATGCAAAGAAAAGAATAGAGATTTTAAGTACAGACCAAACTTCAATATGTCTGACTATTCTTCTAACACGCCTTGCTTGTAATTTAACACGCCTTCTTTTCTCAAATACAGATATTTTTCTCCCTGAACGTTGACGTGGAGGTGTAATCTTACTGTTTCCAAAGAATCTATTTTCTACATCTGACATTTCTTCGTCTGGGTAAATAGAAATATTTTCTTTTTGTTCTAAATCGTCAAAGTAATCGGAAGGAGTTGGAGTCTCCACCGGATTCTGTTCTTCATTGTCTGGGTCGTTAGTTGTTGACTCGTCAATATTCGTCATTATTCGTAGTGTAGGTTACGAAATAGGACAGTGTGGTGGCACCCTTCAATGAACTGTTTTTTTAGTTGTATTTAATTCTCTGTTTCTACAGTATCTTCGTCTTGAATTACAGGAGCAATTGCAGTAACTGTGGAGTCATTTTCGACAGACATTAATTTAACTCCAGTAGCTGACCTTCCTTGAGTTGAAATACTATTAACTTTCATTCTGATTATGACACCATTTGAAGCAATCATGAAAACTTCATCATCTTCACCTACAGATCGGCTCGCTACTACCTGACCCTTCTCAGGAGAGAGACTAATTCCAATAACTCCTTGTCCCGCTCTATGTTTCGGATTGAAACTATTGAAGTCTGTTCTTTTCCCGAAACCCTTTTCTGTCACAATAAGTAATGATTTACCCTCTTCCGCTAGACATGCTGCGACAACCTCATCAGAATCCGAGACTTTTATTCCTCTCACACCAGCTGCTGACCTACCCATAGGTCGTACCTCTTCTTCATGAAACCTCATCACTTTTCCTTGATTACTCACTAAACAAATATGATCATTTCCTGTGGTGGGTAACACTCTGACTAATTCATCGCCTTCGTTGAGTTTTATTGCTATTAACCCTTTTGAACGAGATTTGTCATATTCAGTAAATTTAGTTTTCTTTACTTTGCCTTGTTTTGTTGCGAAGACAAGAAACCTGTTTGTTTCATAATCTCGTGTATCAATCACCGCTGCTACTTTTTCTTCCGCTTCTAGTTGCAGCAAATTCACAATTGCAGTTCCACGGGCGGTTCGACTCATAGTTGGAATTTGATGCGCTTTCAGACGATAAACTTTTCCTAAATTAGTGAAGAGTAATAGATATGCATGTGCTGATGTGTGCAGAATTGTCGTAATTAGGTCCTCATCTTTTAGACCAGCCCCTGCTACTCCTCTTCCGCCTCTTCCTTGGCTTCTAAATTCATCACTAGAAACGGTTTTGACGTATCCCCCTGAACTTAGTGAAAAGACAAGGTCTTCATCGTCTATTAGGTCTTCAATAAGGAAATCACCAGGGTCGTCCACTAATTGCGTTCTTCGTTCATTTGCATGTTCATCACGGATTTCTGATAATTCATTGATAATTAGGTTTCTAAGTTCTGTATCATTTGCAAGTATTGCTTGCAGTTCTGTAATTAATGTTGAGAGTTCTTCAACTTTTTCTTCTACTTGATCTCTTCCTAGGCGTGTTAATCTTCCAAGTTGCATATCTAAAATATGGTTTGCTTGTATCTCACTAAATTCAAATGGTGCATTCGTAAGAGATGTTCGTGCGGTTGACCGATCATCGCTTTCGCGAATAGTAGAGATAATTTCATCAATCATTCCAATTGCTTTTAGCAAACCTGAATTTATATGTAATTCATGTTCTGCTCTGTCTAAACGGAATTGTGTTCGTCGTGTGACGATTTCTATTTGATGGTTAACCCAGCAAGTTAATGCATCCAGAAGGGTCATGGTTTTTGGCACGCCATCATCCAAGGCAACCATATTTACTGGAAAAGATGTTTGCAGTGGAGTGCCTTTATACAGTTGGTTTAATATCACGAGTGAGGGGCTGTCTTTTTTTAGTTCAAAAACGAGACGTGTTTTCCCTTTTGCTGATTCGTTTCGTATTGTTCGAATTCCTTCAATTTCTCCTTTATCTACTAGTGCTGCTGTTTTCTCTTCAATAGACTCAACGCTCGTTTGATATGGAATCTCAGTGACGACTATTTGATCGTTCTTTTTTCCTTCAACTATTTCCGCTTTAGCTCTAACTTTTATTGATCCTCTTCCGGTTTTATACGCCTGATGTATTCCAGAATGTCCAAGTATTTCTCCACCTGTAGGAAAATCTGGTCCTTTGACAAATTCCATGAGGTCGTTTGTTGTCGCTTCAGGGTTATTTATTAGGTGAATTGCTGCATCGGATATTTCTTGAAGATTGTGGGGGGGTATATTTGTTGCCATTCCGACAGCTATCCCCTGTCCACCATTTACTAATAAGTTTGGGAAACGTGCCGGGAGTACTTTGGGTTCTTGTGAGGATCCATCAAAATTATCTAAGAAATCTATAGTTTCTTCGTCTATTCCTTCCAGCATCGACATTGCTAACTGTGACAATCTACTTTCTGTATATCTCATCGCTGCAGGTGGGTCATTTGGTGAACCAAAGTTCCCATGCGGGTCAATTAGTGGATGCCGAAGTGAGAATGGTTGACCCATTCGAACTAATGCCTCATAAATGGCACT
>ENA-OSEY01001019-OSEY01001019.1-marine-metagenome-genome-assembly--contig:-NODE-1019-length-19808-cov-9.403274_pt1 | contig 19808 bp, 16 predicted proteins | sample MGYA00248465_ERZ534230 | MGnify/ENA primary metagenome ERZ534230 (study PRJEB26409, sample SAMN06344110) | marine metagenome | isolation source: Sea water from surface | place: Atlantic Ocean:Southern...
TCGATATTTATTTGAGCGGATTGTTTATCAAGGATTCTGAGAACAATTCTTTCTCCATATGAAGAAGGTAATGTAGATACTCTGACATCTATATTTTTATCTCCTAATGAAAGCGATACTCTTCCATCTTGAGGTAATCGTCTCTCTGAAATATCTAAACCTGAGATTATTTTTATTCGAGATATTAAAATTGACGCTATCTTACTGTCTTGTTTTAATATCTCTTTTAAAATTCCATCTATTCTATATCTAACAATAATGTAGTCCTCATAAGGCTCAAAATGTATATCTGATGCTCTGTTTTTTATAGCTTGACTAATTATTCCATTAATTAGTTTTATGATGGGCGTATCGTTATTGCCACTAAGAAGATCTTCAGTGGCATTGATACTTCCTGCAAAATTTTGAATATCAAATTCATCAGACAATTCTTCTGAAATATCATTATTATGATTAGTAGCTGAGAATGATGTTGTTAATATCTCGTTGAAAGTAGCTGGATCACATATTTTAATTTCAAAACTAGAACAAAGATGTCTTTGTAATTCATGATATGTTTGTTTTGAAGGGTTTTTTGTAGAAATTATTAGATACTTGCCTTTGTCTTGTGTAACTATTACTTCATTAGATCTTACGAAATCATATGGAAGCAAATCTGTCCTTACATTTTTGCTATTATTAATGTTCATATTTAATCTTTTGATTCTGTAAGATCAATAATGTCTAATTTTCCGCTTAATTCTTTTTGTGCTTTTAAGTAATTGTATTTTTCGAGTGAAACTTCCTGACTAGAGTCTGTATCGGTTAGTATTGTTGGTTTTAAAAATACCATCAGATTTTTCTTATTAGTTGAACTTGAAGAGGATTGAAAGAGTCTTCCAAGTATCGGAATAGAACCAAGAACTGGCACCTTTGATATTACTTCTTGAGTATCTTCATCAATAAGTCCTCCCAAAACAATAATTTGATTATTGTCAACAAGAACGGTCGTTTCTATTTCTCTTTTATTAGTAATTAAGTCGAGACCACTTTGAGCAACACCTGCTACACCTGAAACACCTTGTTTAATATTTAATATGACTGAAGATCCTTCATCGATTTGGGGTGTAATTTCTAATTCAATACCTACCTCTTGTCTCGATGTAGTTCTGAATGGGTTTGAGTTATTTGTTCCCAAACTTTCACCAGTTGTAATTGGTATTTCTTGACCAATAAATAATCTAGCTGGTTCATTATCCATGGCTAATATTGATGGTGTAGATAATATATTTGAGTCTGTGTCTGATGCAATTGCATTCAAAATACCAATAAAATTATCGTCACCTTTTGTTAAATCTCCAAAACCTGCAACTAAACCTTGGGTATTTAGCAATGAAGAAACTGCCGTTGTTGTAAGTGTTACATCAGTTGCATCATCAGCTGCTCCAGCAATACCTAATAAATCTGGTCCTGAACCAGAAAATCTAGTTATTCCAATTGGTATACTTTCTTCATCATCACCAGAAAAAATTGCTTCAACGCCTAGACTAATGGCAGCGTTTTCTGATAAATCTACTACAATTGCTTCAACTAAAACCTGCGCTCTTCTAATATCTAGTTTTGCAATAATATTTCTAATAGTTTTTAGATTCTCCTCAGCTGAAGAAATTATTAAAGAATTTGTTTTTTCATGATGAGTTATCACAGTTTTACTTCCTTCAATATCACTAACAAAAGTCCCAGCAACTGATGTCAATATAGGAGTAATATCAGCTGCTTTAGCATATTTAAGATATATAACATCAGTGGAATCATTATCTGTAACGTCTTTATCAAGTGTTTCTAATGTAGAAATAATATTTTTTGTTATTAAATCATTTGCAGATAGAATCACTGAATTCGATGGTGTGAATGGTATTGCAACAAATTGATTTATAGTTGGATTATTTTGAGATTTTAATCTTTCAAGAATTCTAACCGCTTCAATCGAGGACAAATTATCAAGCCTTATAATTGTAATCTTTGCTGTATTATTTTTATCTAGATCTTGCAGCAACTTTTTAATTCTATCAACATTGCTTGATCTATCGACAATAAGGACTGAATTTACTGAAGGAATACTAGATAAATGAGCTTGCCTGCCAGTAATAGGTTTTATCATGGGCAAGATTTCTTCAATTGGCCTATTTTTAAGAGGTATTATTGCTGTTTCAAAGTTACCAGAACCATCACCAAAAGAATCATCTCTTGTTGCCTCATTTTCTGGAACAATTCTTAAAAAACCGTCTTCCTCAATAGTACTAAAACCATTTACCTGAATTGTTCTCAAATAAACATTCCACACTTGATCTCTATCAAGGTTTGCATTTGAGTATATTGTGATTTTCCCTTTAACTCTTGGATCTAAAATAATTGTTTTTTTTGAAAACTGAGCAATATCCTGAGTAACTTTTTTAATATCAACATCTTCATAATTGAGAATAAATGTTTCTTGTGCGCTGGCAGTTATAAAGAAAGCTGTAATCGCAAAAAGTGCTAATTTTTTCTTAAATATTTTCATTTTTATTTTCCAACAGAATTCTTAATTTTGTATAGTTTTCCTTTATTGCTGAATATTACCTCATCTTCGTTAACAGCAACAAGCTCATACAATCCTTCAAGTTTATCACCACTGGACACAACGAACTCTTTGTTGCCTTTTTTTAGAATAACAGAGAAATCAGTTTCACCAGACCTGTAACCAATTAATTGATAATCAAAGTTAATATTATTAGAGTTAACATCAGAATTAGAAGATGTATCAATTGATGAGGTAAATTCAATGTCTTTGATATTTGGTATATTAATTTCTTTGATATTGGGCTTATTAAAAATTTGAAGAACTGTATATGCAGTCATTAGGATTGCTAAACAAACAATGACAGCAAATATAATTTTTTTAATATTAATTAAATTCATAGCAGAGAGAAACTAGTTTATCTTATTTTATAAATGAAAGTTAAATGTTAATGACAGAAAATTACGCCAAAGGCACTGTGAACCAAAATATAGAACCTTTTGATTCTGAATTTTGAACACCAACCTCACCATTGAGGCTATTTACTAAGTGCTTTACGATTGCAAGTCCAAGCCCACTACCCTGATTATCGGTTGCTCTTGCAGAGGCAGTTCTGAAAAATCTACTAAATATATGATCCTTATCCTCTGGAGAAATACCAGAACCGTTATCTTCAACAATAACTTTTATATATTCATCAATTTCATTTGAAGTAGCGATAATTATCTTAGAATCATTTTCAGAATATTTAATAGCATTATCAATTAAATTATTCATAATTCTTTCAAAAGCTTGTGAGTCAGCAAGTATTTTTCCTTTATGGTTAGCTTTATAAATAATATCAATATTTTTTTTCTTTGATAGGGTTTGTAATGATTGAACATATGTTTTAAAGAAGGTATCCAAATCTAATTCTTCGAAATTTAATTTAAGCTCTCCATATTCAATACGAGACAAATCCAATAAAGAAGAAACCATGTCAGTAAGTCTTTCTGCATTATGTAAAATTGCATTCGCAAAAATTTTGGCTTGCTCTTTATCATCCAAAGCACTATCTATAAGTGTTTCAGAATTTGCTCTAATAACACTTACAGGTGTTCTTAGTTCGTGTGATAGATTTGAAATAAAATCTCTTCTCATTGAATCAAGACTTCTTAATTGAGTAATATCATGGACAACTACAATATATTCTTTGGTTGTTTTGCTCTGATTGATTGTAGCTAAGACCCATTTATTTGATTTGTCACTTAGTTCAATCTCAAACTCTATATCAGCGTTTTTCCTTTTTTTTGATCTTCTAAAAAGGTATCCAAGTTGTTTAATATCAAGATCTTTAATGTTTTTGCCATTTACATTTTTTAAATTAAGTATTTGTTTAAATTGATCGTTTTCAAAGGTTATATTCCCTTTATTATCTGTAACAACAATTCCCTCACCTAGGTCATCTAGTACTGATCCAAATTGATCTCTTTGTTTTGCAATTAGATTTATATTATCTTTAAGATTTTCCGAAATTTTGGAGATACTTAATGCAACATCACCAAACTCTCCTGAATCTTCTTTCAGTGCCTTTATGTACCTTTTTTTTGCACTCCCATCAGCTATTTTTGCAGCGAGTGCCTCTAAGTTAGAAATACTTTTATATGAGAAATTTGCAAAAACTATTGAAGAAATTGTAGCGATAATAAATAAAGAAAAAGCAACCAACAATAAAGGAATATCAGAATTCACGGAGATTATATTTGAGAACAGCACACCTATTCCCATAGATATTGAAACAATTATGAACGTTCGTAATCTATATCCCATTATCTAATCTAGAGATCTTGCAAATTTGTAACCAACTCCTCTGATTGTTTGAACGTATTTGCCCATTGGTCCAAGCTTTTCTCTTAATCTCTTAATATGTGTATCAACGGTTCTGGTTGTTACTTCAGAACTATATCCCCAAACCTCTGATAGTAATTGATCTCTAGACTGAACTCTTCCTCTTGTATCAACTAACTGTCTTAATAATTTAAATTCTAGAGCGGTTAAGTTAATTCCAACATTGTCAACATGAACCTCATGTGAATCAATATCTATCCTAAGGTCTCCAAACTGTCTTACAACCTCAAGGATCTCTTTCTTTTCTGAACCCCTTTTTAAAATGGCTTTTACTCTTAATATTAGCTCTCTAACGCTAAATGGTTTTGTAACATAGTCATCAGCCCCTAATTCAAAACCAACCACTTTATCCACCTCATCGTCTTTGGCTGTTAAAATTATTATTGGAATGGTTTCGGTCTTGGGGTCTGATTTTATTTTTTTACATAAATCTAAACCCGATCCATCAGGCAACATAAGATCTAAAAGAATTAAAGAAAATGTATTTGAATTTAAAATTGATTCAGCTTGAGATAATGAAGATGAACAAGTAACAGTAAAGCCTTCTCTTGAGAGATTGTATTCCAGATTTTTTCTTATATCTGGTTCATCTTCAATAACTAATATATTCAAAGTAACCTCAATATTTAGATATGTATTTTTACTTTTTTTTGGAAATTTTAAAAGTAAAAAATTAAAAATTATTCTTCAATAAAATTTTGTCTCATAGTTGGTTTATCAAATTTACCTGAAGCAATTTTTGGTAAAGGATTATAAGTAAATTTTATTTTTACAGGTATTTTGAAAGCAGCCAATTTATCAGATAAAAATTCATTTAATGATTCGATAGATAATTTTGATCCTTCCCTGAGACAGATTGAACTGCATAGAATTTCACCTAATCTTTCATCAGGTATGCCAAAAACGCTTGCCTCAAGCACGTCAGGATGTTCATAGATTGCACCTTCAACTTCAGGACAAGCTATATTTTCACCACCTCGGATTACCATATCCTTTAACCTGTCAAGAATATATAAAAATGGGCCATCAAACTTACCTAAATCTCCTGATTTAAACCAACCCTCTGAATTGATGCACTCAGCAGTTGCATCATCATTTCTCCAATATCCCTTCATGTTTGACTGAGATCTGATTGCAACTTCTCCAATTTTACCTTCAGGTAGCTCTTGCCAGTTTTCATCGATGATTTTAATTTCAGTTAAAGGTGGAACTACTCTTCCTGCGGATGAAGGATTGTTTATGTATTCATCGCCAGCACCCATTGTTCCAAGAGCATTTGTTTCTGTTAAGCCATATCCAATTCCAGGACGACCTTTAAAGTTTTTATCAAGTGCTTTCACATGTTCAGCAGGTCTTGGACCACCCCCACCACCAAGCGTTCTTAAGGATGATAAGTCATAACTATCTCTATCTGGATGATTTAGTAATTCCCATGTCTGGGTTGGAACACCTGTTATGTCTGTAATTTTTTCGTTATCGATTAGCTTGAGAGCTTCGCCTGTATCCCATTTCTTCATCATTACAACTTTTCTACCCACAAGAATAGATAACAAGAAAGCAACATGACTGCCTGTTGCGTGAAACAATGGTACACATAATAAAATTGATGAATCTCCGCTTGCTAATGAAGTACTGTCCTTACCTAATCTTTTTTCTCTTTCACTAAGAACCGAAGCCATAAAAGCCCAACTAAACATAGAAGATATAAGTCCTCTTTGAGTTGAAAGGACACCTTTTGGCCTACCCGTAGATCCTGAGGTGTAATATATGGTTGCATCATCATCTCTAGAAATTTCTACCTCTGGCCATTCATCACTTTCATTTTTAATAAATTCTTTAAAGTCTGTAAAATTTTCGTCAGGCGTATAGCTAGATATAATTTTAGTAATATTTATAGATTCTAGGCCTTGTAATCTTTTTTGATCTGCAAGAAGAAGTTTAGATTGTGAATGTTCTATGCCGTAAATCACCTCATTAGGAACCCACCATGAATTTAGCGGAACGCAAACCGCACCAATACCAACAATTCCCATGTAAGCAAACATAAACTCAGGATTATTTTGCATACAAATAGAAACTTTATCTCCTTTTTTAATGCCAGCATTTATTAAAGCATTGCCAAATTTTGCTGCAATCTTAAAAGCTTCAGCAAACGTGAATCTCTCTTCCTCAAACACCAGAAACTCTTTATCTCCATGCATAAGAGCAAAGTCAAAGTATTTTCTTAAACTATCAGGGAACGAGGCATATTCATTAGTAATTATTCCAAAATTATTTTTATATTCTCTTGTCTCAAAAATTTGACCTTTTTGAGTAAGTTCGTTGGTTATTTCGTTAAATAATTTATTAGAATCATTCATAAATTTTCTTTATTATAGTTTTACGATATTTTACTATTAGATAAGTAACTATTGCGATATTAATTTTTTAAGTAAATAGGTACACATTTTTAAGAGGGAGATACTATGAATCTTGATTTTGCTTCAGTATGGGAAATGATATCTGATATTGTTCCTGAAAATAATGCTCTAATATGTGGTGACGAAATAGTCTCATGGAAAGATTATGATGATCGATCAAGCAAAATTGCATCAGCGCTTTCCAATGCAGGATTAAAAGCAAATTCAAAAGCAGGACTTTATCTAAATAACTCAAACGAATATTTAATTGGTCAAAATGCAATCTTTAAAATTGGTGGTGTGCCTATAAACGTTAATTATAGGTATGTTGCAGAAGAGCTTATTTATTTATTAGATAACTCAGACTCAGAAGCAGTTTTTTATCATGCATGTTACAGCTCAAGAATTAAAGAAATTGCAGATTCTTTACCAAATATTAAAGCCTGGATTGAAGTAGCGGATGGTACTGAATCACATTTTCCAGACGCACTAAAATATGAGGATCTTTTAGAAAACTCATCTCCAATGGAAAGAATACACAGAGATCCAGAAACTGTTTATATGCTCTACACCGGCGGTACAACAGGTATGCCTAAAGGAGTAATGTATAAACAAGGTGAGTTTTTAGTTTTTCTATTCAGAACACTTAAAGCAATGGGTTACGACGTGCCTGAAGATATTAATAATCTAGAAGAGCAAATACATGATTTTAAGAAAAACGATACCTTTATAAAAAGCCTCATTGGTTGTCCCTTAATGCATGGCACAGGTATGTGGTTAGGTGCATTTTTACCACTACTTTTGGGAGGAACAGCAATAACTTCAAGAAATCTTGGGTTTGATGCAGATCAATTATGGACTCAAGTCGAAAATACTCAGACTTCAAATATTGTGATTGTTGGAGATGCATTTGCAAAGCCAATGTTAGATGCGCTTGATAGAGCTGTTGATCAAGGTAAACCATATGACTTAAGTACAGTAAAAATAATTATTTCTAGCGGTGTCATGTGGAGCGAAGAAGTAAAAAATGGACTTCTAAAGCATCATGATATGCAATTAATGGATACTATGGGATCAACCGAAGGAGGAATGGGTAGTTCAGTATCAACCAGAGATAATCCTCCAAAAACTGCAAAGTTTTCATTAAACCCAGGGGTTATTGTTATCGCAGATGATGGCGAAATACTTCAACCAGGTTCAGAAAAAATTGGGCTAATTGGAACAAGTGGATTAGTTCCAGTTGGTTACTATAAAGATGAGAAAAAATCTGCTGAAACCTTTAAAGAAATTAATGGAGTCAGGTATAGCTTTCCTGGTGATTATGCAAAATTAGAAGATGACGGAACCATCACATTGCTTGGCAGAGGAAGTAATTGCATCAACTCTGCTGGAGAAAAAATATATCCTGAGGAAGTTGAAGAAGCCATAAAACGAAATGAAGAAGTTTTTGATTGTCTGGTTGTTGGTGTTGACGATCCAAAATTTGGACAAAAAGTTATTGCAGTAGTATCACTAGAAACAAACAAGGACATTAGTGAAGATGAACTTGTGAATTCAACAAGGAATTACATTGCTGGATATAAATTACCTAAAAAAGTAATCTTTGTTGACGAAGTCCAACGTGCTCCGAATGGGAAAGCGAATTATAAATGGGCAAAAAATGTTGCTAATGAAGCAACTGCATAATAAAAATTACTTAGTCATTTTAGCTAGTTTTTTTCTAGTTACTTATGAAATTGGTTCCACCGAACCAATTTATTCAATTTCAAAAAAATATGAACCTGCACAAAAAAAAATATCATACGGTAAGAATGGTATGGTCACTACACAGCACTTCATAGCAACCAAAGTAGGTGAAGAAATCTTAAGTAAAGGTGGTAATGCTTATGATGCATCTATTGCTATAGCTTTTACACTAGCGGTTGTTCTTCCAAGGGCAGGAAATATTGGTGGCGGTGGCTTTATGGTTATGTACGATAATGAGACTATGCAGCCCTACTCTATTGATTATAGAGAAAAGGCACCGGAAAAATCTCACAGAGATATGTATTTAAATGAAGATGGTAGTTTCAATACTCAAAGATTATCAACTTTTGGATACTTATCGAGTGGTGTTCCTGGAACAGTAGCAGGTTTATGGGAAGTTCATAAAAAATTTGGCTCTTTACCTTGGTCGTCTTTACTTGAAGATGCAATTTATTATGCTGAAAATGGTTTTGAGATTACTCCATACATGAATGATGTACTTGTTAGATATAATCAAAAACTTTCGTTTTATGCTGAAACAAAAGAAATCTTTCAGAAAGATTATCCTGATTTTGCAAATAAAAAACTGATTCAAAAAGATCTAGCTAAAACATTAGAAATTATTGCTCAGAATGGACGTGACGGTTTTTACAAAGGCGAAATAGCGAAAAAAATATCATCTGCTATGGAAAAAAACGGTGGCCTGATATCAATAAATGATTTAAAGAACTATGAGCCAGTATGGAGAAAACCACTTGTATCAAATTATAAAGGTAATGAGATTATAACCATGGGACCTCCATCATCTGGTGGTGTTCATATAATACAAATGCTTAAAATTCTTGAAAACTATGATCTAAATTCTCTTGGGCATAATTCTGGACCATATATGAATCTTCTCGCAGAAGTAATGAAATATGCCTATGCAGATCGTTCAAAATATTTAGGTGATCCGGACTTTTATGAGGTCCCAATAAAAAAGCTAACCAGTAAGATGTACACAAAAGATATATCAAAAAATATTAAAATTGGATCAAGAAAGAGCTCTGCTGAAATATCTCCAGGAAAGTATTTTGATCAAGAAAGTCATGAAACGACCCATTTTTCAGTTGCAGATAAAAAAGGAAATGTTGTTTCTTCAACTTACACACTTAATTCAACTTTTGGATCAGGTGTAGTTATTAAAGGTACTGGCATTTTAATGAACAATGAAATGGATGATTTTTCTTCTGCTCCAGGTATTCCAAATCAATTTGGCCTTCTCGGTGCTAAGGCAAATGAAATTGCACCTTTTAAAAGACCATTAAGCTCAATGACACCCACAATTGTAATGAAAAATAACAAATTATTTTTTACTACTGGAAGTCCTGGAGGTGCAAGAATAATATCTGCAGTTCTTCAATCTATACTTAATATTATCGATTTTGATATGAATTTAGAAGAAGCTACATATGCAAAAAGAATTCATCACCAGTGGCAACCAGAAAGATTAGAAATAGAATTTTCTATAACCAATGACCAAAAAAACTATTTACAAGATGTTGGATATAATATGAAGGTCTCTAACCCGCTTACATGCATTCAAACTATAATGTTTAAAGATGGTATTTTTACCGGCTATGGCGATTTTAGAAGACCAGATGCTTTTGCTTCAGGAAATATAAATGATTGATAAATTATTAATAATTGGAGCCTATGCTGTTCCAGTGATAGCACTTCTTCTTTTTTGTTATTTCATAACAAGAAAAAAATAAATTGAACAACATATACAGTTACAATAATTTTGGAAAGACTCTGATGGAGTTTTCGTCATTAGAATTATGTATTTTTGTCATGCTATTTTTATCAATTGGAAGCTTTGTTTCTACCTTGATTTACAGATTTTCACCAAAGAACAATCTTTCACTTTATAAATTGTTTATCGAAAGATCAAATTGTGATCAGTGCAAATCTCAAATAAATTCATATCATCTTATTCCAATATTTGGATACATATTTCAAGCAGGAAAGTGCAAGAAATGTAATCATAAAATTTCTATTTTTTATCCAATAACAGAAATTTTCTTTTGTTTGTTAGGTATTGGCATCATTTATACATATGGTTTATCAATTTTCTCTGCATACTTAATCATACTTTCAATTGGGTTTTATACTTTATTTTTTTTAGACTTTAAGTACCTGTATTTACCATTATCAATAAATCTAAGTATCTTTTTAATAGGATTTAGTGGAAATGTTTTTTTCTCTTTTTCTTTAGATGAAACAATTACTTTTTTTAACTTATCTCCAATTACTTTTTCTTTATCAGGCTTTTTAATTGGTTATAGTTTTTTATTTATTACAAATTTTTTATATAAAAAAATTTCTACCGAAAATGGCATTGGGGGTGGAGACTTTATTTTGTTCGGTGGAATTGGAAGTATATTTGGTCCATTTTCACTTGGTCCAATTCTATTTATTTCATCTTTAACTGGAATTATTTTCCACATTGCGAAGAAAGGAAAAAATTCAACAGAAATACCTTTTGGATCATTTTTAATTTTAGGTTCTGTGATTTATTTTTTTATTAAAAGATATGAACTATTTAAAAATTACCTTGTCATATAAATGAAGGCCTTTGAATATCCTCTTACATTCATATCCCCTAGGTCTTAAAAGCAGGCAAAAAATGCCTGCTTTTTTTTATAATTTTATTTTTATTAACAGAAATATGTTATAAATAGATAAATTACTTTTAGATGAATTAATATGAAAAAATTTACTTTACTGCTTACTTCAATATTTTTAATTAGTGCTTGCTCTCAAAGTGATAACCAAAATCAGGCTGAAACAAGTGATGCACCTCCATCTCTAGTAGAGTATGTTTGGCATAAAGCTGGATCAGAGTTTTCTGCAGAAAATCTAGCAATGTTAATCAGATCATGGAATGGCATGATTGATGATGCTATGTGCAATGGCATGATGGGTGCAAATATCTTAACTCCTGAGGTTGCGAATGAAGGATACGACTTTATTTGGGTTTTACTCTGGGATTCTCAAAGCAGCCGAGACGCATGTTGGGATGATTGGACTACAAATTTACAGTCAAATTGGGACACCATGATAGATGGCATTATGCAATATGATTTAGATAATGTTTATCTTTTTGGTTGGACAATAGGACAGTATCCAAAAGTTGAAAATGATACTGGCTCATTTGTTAATAGCTTTAATTTCTGTAACTACAATGAAGGCTATTCTGTGGCAGACTTAGTAACTTTTAAAAATGATATTGCCTCAACAAATTGGAGTGATTCATATTGGTATGGGCTTTTGGACCCAAAATTTGAACCAGCTGATCCAGCACCAGATTTTGTTTGGCTAAATTTATGGGCCAACAGTGCTGATAAAGAAATGGCACAAAACAAATATAACAATAGTGATCTTCCTTCAACAACAGGTGCAGCATTCACTTGTAACAATGTTGATTTTTCTGGAGTAGCTATTAGAAGATAATGGAGCGGGTGACGGGATTCGAACCCGTACCAATAGCTTGGAAGGCTATTGTGCTAGCCATTAACACCACACCCGCACAGTCGGGAAATTATAATAAAAAAGGGAGCAATATGCTCCCTATTTTTATAAATACTCAAGTTATGAGAAAAGCATCATATGCCCTAGCGTCGATGCATTTAGCATTTTCAATAAATTCTTTTTTAATATTTTCTGCTATTGGTTTTTTAATCCAATTTGAGCTAATCTCACTAGAAAAATTTTCTTTATATATATTATTTATCCATATGAAAGAATTAGGATTATCTTTTTTATGAAGATATAAAGCTTCATATGATATGTTTAATGATTTTATCTCCAAAGCAAGCCTCTCTATTGCAATTCTAAAAGTTCCATAGTTATATCCCTCGTTATATTCACATCGTAAAATTTCAGAGACATAATCAGGATTATTTATGTCAATTTTATTAACTAATAAACTTTGTCCATAAAAATCTTCCTTATCAAATTTACAACCTGCAATTTCATCAAACCCTCTTCTACTTAATCTATCAAGAATATAGTTATAAATATCCTGATCTGCGTAATTTTTGACGTTGATAATAAATTGATTCACGTAATTAGGCTTTGGAAAATAGACATTAACATCATATTTGAGGTTATTTTGCTCTAAGTCTGATCTTACTAATGTTGATAAAAACGATTCAAGATTTAGTAAGGTATAACCATCATTAAGCTTGCATTCAAAAAATTCTGCTGAAAATTCATAATTAGGTTCTATTAACAAATTTGCCTCTATTTGTTTAGTATTCTCAGATGAGCAAGAAATAAGTATTAATGAAATTAACGAAATAGTCTTTGGAAAACTCATAAGCAAGATTATAAATAAACTTAGTATTATTTGTATTGTTAAAATAAAAAAACCCAATCATATGTTGGGTTTTTTTAAAGATAAGTTTTGTTTAACTTGCCATTGAATTCCAAACTTTATAAATCCTGCCAGATTTCATAAATTTATGGAAACGTGACAAATGTGTTTTAAATGTTTTCATAAGAAATCCTTCTGTTTTATTGTTACAAATTTGTGACAATTGTTACATGTATGACACAATATTGTCAAACTTATACTTCTAAAATGCATTAAAATGGCGTTTCAAAGATTTTTTATGAAAACCCTTAAAATAATATTACCTGATCAGCTCTCTGAAAATAATCCTATATACAGCGATCTAAATAATGACGATTATTTAATGTTTTATGAGCCTTTAGATACATTTTTTGAAATAAATCATCACAAGCAAAAAATTGTATTTTTAATTAGCTCTTTTAGAAAAATTATTAACAACAATTCACACAAAAACATAATTCATAGAAAAATCACAAAAAATTCCAAAGAAAATTTGAATTCTTTTCTTAATAAAATTAATCAAGAGCATAAGTTTCAAAAAATTGTAATCTCTAAGCCCTCAGACTTTGATGTTTATAAAAACTTGATGTTTTTTTGTCAATCAAATGACATTGTTCTTGAGGTTTTAGATGATGTTAAGTTCATATCTGAAACAGACGATTTTACAGACTGGGCTTCAGATAAAAAAACTAGAATACAAGAATACTACTATAGATGGTTAAGAAAAAAATATAACATTTTTATGAATGAGGATTCCAAACCTGTTGGTGATAAATGGAATTTTGACAAAGACAATAGAAAAGGTATTTCTCATCTTAAAGATGAAATACCAAAAAGAAAAACAATTAAGGCTGATAAGGTTACTTTTGATGCAATGGTTGATGTTGAAGAGTGTTTTCCAAATGCAACAGGGTCGCTTGAAAACTTTAATTGGGCAACTACTCATAAAGAAGCTGAAAATTTGTTAGATGACTTCATTGAAAGATTTTTAGTTAACTATGGTGCTTTCCAAGATGCAATAAATAAAGAAAATACTTTTATGTTTCATTCATTATTGTCTCCTTATCTTAATTGTGGGCTTCTCGATCCCAAAATTTGCATTGAAAAAGCAGAAAAAAAATATTACGAATCAAATGGAGAAATTCCTATAAATTCTGTGGAGGGATTTATAAGACAAGTTTTAGGATGGAGAGAGTTTATTAAGGGTGTATATTGGGAAAATATGCCTAAGTATAAAAATCTTAACTTTTGGTCTCATAAAGGTAAGTTAAATTCTAATTGGTATGAAGGAACTACTGGCATCCCTCCCCTAGATGATGCAATAAATGAATCAAGCAAATTTGCTTATTCTCATCACATAAATAGATTAATGATCATTGCAAATCTTATGAATCTAACAGGCATTAATCCTAACGAAATGTATAGATGGTTTATGGAAATGTATATCGATTCATATGATTGGGTTATGGTTCCAAATGTATATGGTATGGGTTCATATGCTGATGGTGGAATATTTTCTACCAAACCATACATTTGTGGATCAAGTTATATGCTTAAAATGTCTAACTATAAAAAAGACGAATGGTGCGATACGGTAGATGGTTTGTATTGGAGATTTGTTGAAAAAAATATTAACTTCTTTAAAGCCAATCCAAGGTTAGCAGTTATGACTAGGTCCTTAGAGAAAATGAATAAAGAAAGAAAGAAAGATATATTTAAAAAAGCAGAGATATTTATTAAAGAAAATACCCTATAGGATTAATAATCAAGACCTTCAAGTAAGAATGGTATGGCATTTTGAGACATAATTGTTGTGTTATGATCTAAATTGGATATGACTTTATAGCGCCATCTAAATGGAATCTTATTTTTTTCACTAAAACTAACTATATTTTTAAAATAACTGGTCCCTCTATCAAACCTATTTGCACCTTGTTTTCTTGCACCTCTACTATTATTTAATGATTCATGATTTGGATCATTATCTTTAGCACCAAGTATAAAAAGAACCTGTCTTGATAAAAACCATTCATATCTATCTCTTTCAATTGGCATATTTCTCATGCCGTATGGAAAAGGCTCATTATTTAGAAATGTATACCAGCCTGCGCTTCCAAGAACAGCTTTATCAATTTGTTTATCATCGCTAAATAGCATATACCTGTGAGTAAATTGAGATCCAGCTGAAAATCCAAATATTGAATATGACGAACTACTCAAGTTGTATTTACTTTTGAAATATGAAAAAAATGAGGACAATGAGTTTTTTAAGTTATTTGATTGGTCTTTTAAAATTTTGCCAGAAGATGTTGCCATTTGAAGTGTTGCAAAATTTGGGTAGCTAATCTTATCAAAATATGGTGCCACTAAAATTACATTTTTATCTTTAGATGGCTCTATCCACTGATTGAGATATTTTTCAACATCTCGAGAATTTCCATGAATAATAAATAACACTTTTGTATTTTCATTAATTTCCTTTGGAAGAACATACAATATTTCTACATCAGGTTTATTCCATGATGCATATGTGACTTTATCTACAGAATCAGACAAAAATTCATTTGAAAAAAATAGAAATAGAAAATAAATTACGCTTTTTTTTGTGAGCATGATTTATTCTAACAATGAATTATAAATATTGGGTTAAAATAAATATATTTAAGCGAAGATAATTGAAAAAATATTTAGACATCGTTAACGAAGTTCATAAATCTCCATACAAGCTTACAATTGTATCTAGCGGAGGTGGAACTAATGCCATATCAGCTCTTCTAGAAGTTCCTGGAGCAAGTAATACTATATTAGAGTCACATATACCCTACTCAAAAGAATCTATGAACTCTTTTTTAAACAAAAAACCTGATCATTATTGTTCTTTGGATACGTGTTTAAATATGGCAGCAAACGCTTTTAAAAAATCTAAACAAATTGACACTACGTCAAAAACAAAGCATCTATTAGGGATTTCTATTACAGCAAATCTTGCAACAACTTATGAAAAAAAAGGAGATCATAAGTTTTTTATTGTTGTTCAGGCATATGACTATACAAAATATCTTGAATGCTATTTAGATAAAGGTAAAAGAACAAGAGAAGAGGAGGAAGAACTTATAACTGCATGTGTTATTAGTCTTTTGGCAGATTCATGTGGTTTTGAATATAGCATTCCTGAAATTGATGAAGATATATCAATAAATAAAGTTGCTGCAGAAAAATCATGGGTAAAATTATTTAATAACAAAGTAGGATTTATTTCCAATAATAAGAGTAACCCAGAGCTCATATTTCCTGGTTCATTTAACCCTCTTCATGAGGGGCACATAAAAATGAAAGAGTTAGCTGAAAAAAAAACCGGTATGCATACTACATTTGAGATATGTGCTAATAACGCTGATAAGCCGCCATTAACATTTTATGAGATAAAAAGAACTCTTGATCAATTTCAAAATGATGAAAGTTGGATGCTCACCTCTGCTGGTAGATTTAGTGAAAAAGCTGAGATGTTTCCAAATTCAGTATTTATAATTGGAGCGGATACTTTGATGCGGGTATTTGACGAAAAATTTTATAAAAACTACAAAGATATGATGAATCATATTCAAAGGTTTAACGATCACAACATAAATTTTCTAGTATTCGGGAGAAAAATTAATAAAAAATTTATCTCACTTAAAAACTTAAAAGTTCCAGAAATTATTGTTGATAGATGTACTGGAATTGATGAAGAAATGTTTAGAGATGATATTTCTTCGACAGAAATAAGATTAACAAATAATTAATTGTGAGGCGGTAATTTAGCTTCAACAAACCATTCGTGAACTCTTTTTACGGGATTGAATTTTTTTAGTCTCATCTTTTTATTTTCAAGAGTAAACTTTCTTGTCTTAATAGCTGTGTAATGATAGGTATGACTATCACGTGTTTCGTTTTCAGGTATTAAATATACTTTAGTTTGTTTTTTATCTGCCATTATGGGTGAAGATTATACACAATCTTTTGTAATAGTCTTAAATAATTTAAGATTTCCATATAAAGGAGTTCTTTCTTTCATAATCACATTGATGGATATCATATCCAAAATATTTTTATGAGCATCTTTTCTATTTCCTAGAAAAGCGTTATTAAAATCATTTTTATTTATGTCTTTATAAAGATTTCTAATTAAGCTTCCTGCAAGAAAAATACCCTCACCTGGTAAAAATGTTAAAGCTAAATCTGATAAAGTTTCTGCAAGAGATTTAATGAAGCCATTTATTACTTTTAAAGCAATTTCATCATTTTCCTTAAATTTCTCATATACCTTCTCAGAAGATAATTTTTTATTAGTTTTTAATTCATATATCTTTGATATTGCCGTACCTGAGACAAGATCCTCAAGCACCAAAAGACTATCGTCTTGAATATCATAATTACGTTGCAATTTAAGGCTTGAATTAAGTGTGTTTCCTATTTCTGTTGGAAAAACAATTTCATCAATGGATACTGCAGCTCCCAAGCCCGTTCCAGGGCCTAAAAAAAGTTTTGTATTATTAAATACAGATCCATCTTTTAATGTCTCAATTTCTTTAGAGATATATTCATAACTATGAGCTATAGCTTCCCAATCATTAAGAATTATGCATTCTTTAAGATTTAAATTTTTTTTTAACTGATGTGAATTTATTGAATAATCTCTGTTAGTCATTCTAATTGAATTGTTTATCTTTGGGCCTGCAATAGAAATGATTAATGTATCTATTTCGTTATCAACAACTAATTTTCTTAGAAAAGTTTCAAAATCTAAGGTATCAAATTCTGTTTTATTAATTTTTGAAATATCCTCTTGATCATTTGAGGCAATAGCATATCTCATATTGGTACCACCAATATCAACTAAGAGACCTTTATTCATTTGTTTCTTTGTATGTTAATCCATACCCATATTCAAATTTTGGAGAATAATTCTTGTCGTTATAATTCAGTGGATTATCCGAAGAAGTGCTTGGCCAAGAAAATGATAGCTTGCCTTTAAAATCATAATTAATAGATCCATCAAGATTGCTGAATATAACGTCATTCATTCCTTCAACTGCTGTTCCTGGTAACCAAATGGAGACAAATGAGTCAGAATATTTGATTTCCTTATCTGTAATTAAAGGTCTTCCTGTTAAAAATAATGAAATTGTTGAGACATCCTTTTTACTAAACTCTTTTAATAGTTTTATTAAATTTTCATTGGTATTTGAAAAATTGAGTTCATCAATGTCTCCTTCTCCTTCAGCATATGGAGTTTCACCGTATACAAAAATTACATAATCAGGTTTTTGTGAGTATGAGCCATCACTGGAAAATTCAACATTACCGCCAAGATTCAAAATATGTTGTGATAAAGACTCATAAATACTTTTGGTATTAGGGAAGTCTTCGTTGGAAAGTGAAACTCCCTCCCAGCTTTTTCCTTGCCACGTAATGGTCCAACCGCCCATTTGATTTTCGATTTGTTTGGATTGATCTCCAATGATTAAAAAATTCTTCTTTGGATTCATTGGAAGGACATCATTGTTTTTTAACAGCACTATAGATTCTCTTACTGCTTGTCGTGCAAGATTTCTATGATCTGAATTTCCAATATAATTCTCTTTATAGTTATGGGGTACTCTGTTATCAAAAAGTCCAAGATGTTTTTTAACTTTTAAAATTCGTGAAACTGCATCATTGAGTCTTTCTATTGGAATTATTCCTTTATTAACCTGATCAAGAGTATTCCAATAAAGAGGTTCCCACTCTGTTGGAACCATAAAAATATCAACGCCAGCATTCAATGCTTGCGGACAATTTGCATCCTCACAACCCGGTATCTGTCCATGTCCATTCCAGTCACCAACTATAAACCCATCAAACTCCATTTGAGTTTTTAAAATTTCTGTTAATAAATATTTATCTCCATGTAACTTTTTACCATTCCAAGAGTTGAAACTTGCCATTATTGATAATGCACAAGAATCAATTGCATCATAATATGGAGTACCATGAATCTCTTTAAGTTTAGATTCTGAAATTATTGTATTGCCTTGATCTATTCCTTGATCGGTTCCACCATCACCTAAAAAATGTTTTGCCGTAGCTAAGACTTTATTTTTACTCAGGAAAGAATCCCCTTCGCCTTGTAAACCTAATATAAAATTTGTTCCCAATTCAGACACTAAATTATAGTTTTCAGAGTATCCTTCGTAAGTTCTACCCCAAGTATCATTCTGAGGCACAGCGATTGTAGGAGCAAAAGTCCATATAATTCCAGTGGATGCAACTTCTTTTGCAACAGCACTTCCAATCTCTTTTATCAAATTAGAATTTCTTGTAGATCCAAGGCCAATATTATGAGGAAAAATAGTAGCACCAATTACATTATTATGGCCATGAACTGCATCTGTCCCCCAAAGAATTGGTATCTTAATCCCATTAACCTCTGGAGACGCATCATAGTAGCTTTCACTTAAGTCTTTCCAATCTTGAATGTCGCTATTTTTATTTTGATTTGGAAATCCACCACCGCCATTAAGAATGGTACCAAGTTGGAATTTTTTTACTTGAGCTGGTGAAATACTATTAATCTCAGGCATTATTATTTGACCGACTTTTTGTTCCAAGGTCATTTCATTGACAATTTTATTTACAAAAGCTGAATAATCAGGAAGTTTGCATTCATTAGTATTTGACCAATCAACATCTGCAACAATATACGAACTTAAGAAAATTAATATTAAAATTTTTTTCATAAATGTTTATCCTAAAGTTACATAAATCAAAGTAAGAATACTGACAATAATTAAACTATTAACATTAAATGCTTTTGATGTTT
>ENA-OSEY01001020-OSEY01001020.1-marine-metagenome-genome-assembly--contig:-NODE-1020-length-19806-cov-7.051802_pt1 | contig 19806 bp, 14 predicted proteins | sample MGYA00248465_ERZ534230 | MGnify/ENA primary metagenome ERZ534230 (study PRJEB26409, sample SAMN06344110) | marine metagenome | isolation source: Sea water from surface | place: Atlantic Ocean:Southern...
GCTTCAAGATTTGTAAGAGACCATAAATTTTGTAAATCAATAAGATAAATTGGCCAAGCTGCAAATCCAGCCATTGAAAGGACTTGAGAAAAACAAGTTAAATAAACAATAAATGGCATAATTTTTTATTTTTTATAGAACAATTTATATAACTTATTTAACATGTAAATAGTATTTACTCTATAAAAAGGTTTTTATCATGTCTGCATTAAAAGATATAATGTCACCAAAATCAGTAGCTATTGTTGGAGCTTCAGATGATAAGGGTAGAATTGGCGGCAAACCTCTTTCTTATATGTTAGATCAAAATTATTCTGGTAAAATTTTCCCCGTAAATCCAAAGCATCAAACTATTCAGGGATTGAAATCGTATAAAAGTTTGACTGAAATTGAAGATGATTTAGATTTTGTTTTAGTAGCAGTGCCATCGATTCATGTAACTAATGTCTTAAATGAAGCAGTAAAAAAGAAAGCAAAAACTGCATTGATTTTTTCCTCTGGATTTGCAGAGATGGGAGGAATAGGAAAAGAATACCAAGACGAAATTGAAAATATCAGTAAAAACTCATCACTTAGAATTATTGGTCCAAATTGTCTAGGATTATTTAATGCAGAGAGTAATTTTTATCCTACATTTACATCAGCTATTGATAGAGCAGCACCAATTCCTGGAGGTATAGCTATCGCAAGTCAGTCTGGTGCATATGGCAGTCACATTTATATGGTTTCTCATCAGAGAGGTTTAGGAATAAATTATTGGATAACTACAGGAAACGAAGCTGATATATCTGTTTCTGAAGCCATACAATTTTTAGCTGAAGATGAAAAAGTACATACCATTATGGCGTATGTGGAAAGTGTCAAAGATGGAAAAATGTTTACAAAAGCATTAGATACAGCAAGGCAAGAAAAAAAACCTGTAATTTTAATGAAAGTTGGTAGATCAGATGTTGGTGCTGCCGCTGCTAACTCTCACACTGCTTCTCTAGCTGGAGAAGATGCAATTTATAGTGAAGTAATTAGAGCTCATGGAGCTTATAGAGTTAGAAGTACTGAAGAAATGCTGGATGTGGCTTATGCTACAAAACCCCGTATTTATCCAAGTGGAAAAAATCTTGGTATTGTTACTATCTCTGGAGGCGGAGGTGTGCTTATGGCAGATGCTGCTTACGATGAAGGTTTAAATGTAAAACCTATGCCTAAAGAAGCTCAACAAAATTTAAAAAAAATTGTGCCTTTTGCATCTCCAATGAATCCAGTAGATGTCACAGCCCAATTTTTTAATGATTTATCCTTAGTTCCAACATTTACAGATGTAATGTTATCTAAAGGTGGATACGATGGAATAATAGGTTTTTGGACATCAGTACCAGGTTCTTCAAAGTTTACTCAGCCACTTCTTGATGCTTTAAAAACAGCTATGAAAGAATATTCAGATAAAATTTTCATTAATTGCATGGTAGCTCCAAATGAAATTTATAAAAAATATGAAAACGAAGGTTTTTTATGTATTGAAGACCCTACAAGAGCTGTTGTATCAATGGCAGCATTGATGCATTTTGGGAGTGAATTTAATAACAATGTAGATAAAGTTGAAAGCTTAGAAATAAAAAAACTAAATATACCTAAAAGAAAATTAAATGAATTTGAAGCAACAAATTTATTGTCCGAATTTGGAATAAATATGAATAAATGTCATTTAATTAAAAATAAGTCTGAATTAGAATTCATTTTTAAAAATGAAAAAAATAAAAAATTTGTCATGAAAGTTGTTTCAAACGAAATTGAACATAAAACCGAAGTTGGTGGCGTTAAACTTAATATAAAAACTTTAGATGAAGCTCTAAAATCATTTGATGATATTACTGAAAATATTTTGACTAAAAAACCAAACATAAAAATTGATGGAATAATGATAGCTCCAATGATTGAAAAAGGCATTGAAGTTATTTTAGGTGCAAAAATTGACCCTGTGTTTGGTCCTTTTATAGTGTTTGGCTTAGGCGGAATATATGCAGAAGCTATTAAAGATGTGGCTTTTGTGGAGGCGCCAGCAAATAAAAAGATGGTTGTTGAAATGATAAAAAGATTAAAATCTTCTAAAATATTTGAAGGTGATAGAGGTATCAAAATAAATTATGATCGTTTAGTTGATACAATTGTAAAATTATCTAACTTCATTTATGCTCATAAAGATCACGTAAAAGAAATCGAAATGAATCCAGTAATTGTTAATGAAAAAAATGTTATTGGATTAGATGCGTTAATTATAAATTATTAAGTTGGAGAGATTTATGCCTGAAATTTTAACTAATCAAGTTGGTCCAGAAAAACAATTTTATGATTTTTTATCAGATGGTAAAATAAAAATTCAGAGAAATAAAAATACCGGAGAATTTTTCTTCCATCCACGCGTTGCATTTCCTGGAACTGGAGAGAGAGAATTAGAGTGGGTAGAAATTTCTGGTAAAGGTATTGTCCATAGTTCAAGTTGTAATAGAAGATTACCTGAAAAAGGTGGTGATTTTAATTTGTCAATTGTAAAACTTGAAGAAGGACCTTGTATGATGTCAAGTGTTCTAGGTGCTGAGCCAGATCAAGTTAAAATTGGTACTAAAGTTAATGCAAGAATTGACAATACGGGTGAAAAACCACGAGTTGTTTTTGATATTGCAAAGGATTAAATCATGAATGAAATAAATAAAATAAGAGGTAAAACTGCAGTTGTAGGGTTGGCAGAGGCTGGCTGTGGTGTGACACCAGGTTGGTCAGCAATGGAATTGATGGCGACTGCTGTTCATGATGCGCTTGATGATGCAGGAATAAATTTATCACAAGTTGATGGATTATTTGCAGCAACAGCATTTCACTCAATGGCTGCAATGTCACTATCTGAATATTTAGGTATAAGACCAAAATTTGCAGACGGTTCAAATATTGGTGGGTCAAGTTTTTTAGCTCATATAATCACTGCCGCAGTAGCACTAGAAATGGGGTTAATAAATACTGCAGTTATTGCATATGGCTCTAATCAAAGAAGTGCAGGTGGTTTTAAAACAATTTCAGAACCTATGCCCTATGAAGCTGATTATAATCCAAGAATGCCAGTTAGCGCTTATGCCCTTGCTGCACAACGATATTTGCATGAATATGGAGCAAAGAAAGAAGATTTAGCACAAGTAGCTGTATCAGCACGTGATTGGGCTTTATTAAATCCAAGAGCGTATATGCATGACAGAGGGCCTTTGACTATAAATGATGTCATGAGTGCTCGTCCAATTGTAGATCCGTTAGGAAAATTAGATTGTTGTCTTGTTACAGACGGGGCAGCAGCAATTGTCATGACCAGATCTGACAAAGCTAAAGATTGTAAAAGCACACCAATTTATTTATTAGGTGCAGCTATGGAACATCATCACAGAATGATTTCAGAAATGCCCGATTTAACAAGAACTTCAGCTTTCGAAAGTGGTCAAAGAGCATTTGAAATGTCAGGTTATAATCCTTCAGATATGGATACTATTCAACTTTATGACGCATTTACAATTAACCCCATTTTGTTTCTTGAAGATTTAGGTTTCTGCAAAAAAGGTGAGGGTAAAGATTTGATTAAAAATATCGGTCCTTCTGGATCTTTGCCTGTTAATACAAGTGGAGGAGGGTTGTCTTGTGTTCATCCCGGCATGTATGGCTTGTTTGTAACTCTTGAGGCTCTAAGACAACTAAGAAACTCAGCTGGTGATGATGTTGGAAAAAGAAAAGAAGGTGGCTGGCTAAAAGATCCTAAACTTTCACTTGCTCACGGTAATGGCGGAGTTTTATCTAGCCAAGTTACTAATATATGGGGATTAGAAGAAACAATATAATTAAATATTTTATAAAATTAAATACATTCCAAAATTTCTGTTTCTTGGCCACTTTTTAATCTTTTCATTCCAACAGATTTTACATTGACCTCATTTCTGACTGTCATATAAGCATCATTAGATATTAAAATTTGGTTTGGTTCTGAGATATCGCAAATGTTAAATGCTATATTAACATTTTGACCTAATATATCATATTGTACAGTTTTATCACCAACTGTTCCAGCTACTAATGATCCATAATGTATACCGATATGTAAATCCCAAGGCGTCTCTAAATTTGATGCTATTTCTTTCAATTTATAACCACAATCAACACAATTTTTTACAGATTGAGTATCAAAAGATGATAGTCCACTTACAGCTACAATAGCATCACCAACAGTTTTAATTTTTTCTAATTTAAACTCTAAAAAGGTATTTTCAAATAATTTTATGATATTTTGTAAAGTTTCAATTACTAACTCAGGTTGATTTTTTTCACAAAATGAAGTAAAGCCAACTAAGTCACAAATTAATATAGAAACCTCATCATATCTTCTTGGTCTAACAAATCCTGTTGTTTGTAATTCACTGACGACTGAATTTGGCATTACTGTTTTAAGAATTTGCTGAGATTTTTTCTTATCAGTTTCTACTTTGTCTAGATAAACTTCTTCTCTATCTCTCATTCCTTTTTTATCTAATGATGCATCAACTCGTGCTCTTAGTAATGTTCTGTTGAATGGTTTTGTCACAAAATCATCTGCACCATTTTTAATGCATTCAGCTGCTGTATCTACTTCATCAGAGGCTGTAACCATTATTACAGGAATATTTCTTTGTACAGGGTTTCCTTTTAATTGTTTTAATACGTCAAGACCACTTATGTCTGGCATCATTAAATCTAGTAAAATTAAGTCAAATTTAGATTTATTTGCAAGATCTAACGCTTCCTTGCCACATTCTGCTAAAGAAATATTTTCAAAACCATCTCTTTTCAAACTTCTTTCAAGTGTATATCTGTTGTCTTCTATATCATCCACAATTAGAATTTTAGCTTCTTTTTTATTCATAATTATAAACCAAGTTGCTTATTAATCTTATTTAATAATCTTTCAATATCGACTGGTTTAGTATCATAATCATTACAACCAGCATCAAGGGCTCTTTTTTTATGTTCTTCCATAGCATGTGCAGATAAAGCAATTATAGGAATTTTATTTAATTCATTTTTACTTTTAATAGTTTTTGTTGCTGTCCATCCATCCATTTTTGGTAAACTTAAATCCATTAAAATCAAATCTGGTTTTTCTGAGGAAGCCATCTCAACTCCCATTTCTCCATCAGTTGCTACAACAATTTCAAAGCCTTTTCGTTTTAATCTTCTAGATAACATATAAACATTATCTTCGTTATCTTCTACATACAGAATTTTGGTCATATCAACCTGTCCTTTTAATAACGTTATTAATTTCTTCTGCAATACTCAAAACAGTATCATCTGTTTTGTGAATAACTTTTTCAGTTTCATTTTTCAAAAAGCTTTTATCATTATCGTCTAAATCAGCTCCTGTTAAAACTAAAATTGGTATAGATTTAATTTTTGTATCTTTTATTTCGCTCAGAAATTCAAAACCATTCATTATGGGCATCATCAAATCTAAAAGAATAATATCTGGTAAATTTTCTTCTTTATTTAATTTTATCAATGCTTCTTTTCCATTAGAAGCTTCAGTGACAATATTACCTTGTTTTTCTAGTATCTCTCTTACTGTAAATCTTAAGTTTTCATCATCTTCAATAATACAAATTTTAAGATTTTCACTTTTTCCAATTAATGATTGAATAGAATTAATTAAACGATCTTTTTCTATTGGTTTAGAAACAAAATCAGCTGCGCCTAGAGAAAAACCTTTGTTTTTTTCATCTAAAATTGAAGCCATTACTACCGGTATTTTTGATACTTCTGGATCTGCTTTTAGTGTTCTAAGAACTGACCAGCCATCCATCTCAGGCATTAAAATATCTAAAGTTATTAAATTAGGCTTAATTTTTCTTGCCAATTCAATTCCTTCTTTACCATTATTTGCAATAACTACATTATAAGCATCTTTTGTTAATTGACGTTTTATTAATTCACTAACAGTTGGATCGTCATCAATAATTAAAATAGTTTTTGCATTTTGATTTTCAATTGAAACTACATTTTCAATTAATGAGCTTTGGGTAAGTTTTTTATTTTTAATATCTTCAGAAGCTCCCAAATAGTCAGCTAGGAAAGTCGCAGTAAATGTAGTTCCTTTATTCATTTCACTTTTAACAGTTACATCACCACCCATCATTATAGCTAATTGCTTAGAAATAGTTAAACCTAAACCTGTTCCTCCATATTTCCTAGTAGTAGAGCTATCGGCTTGTACAAAAGAATTAAATAATCTATTCATTTGTTCTTTTGTCATTCCAATTCCTGTATCAGATACTGAGATAGAAATTAAATCACCAGACTTATTTTTCTTTTTTTCAACTTTTAATGTAATTTCGCCTTTTTCGGTAAACTTACAAGCATTTGAAATTAAATTAAGTATTACCTGCTTTACTCTAGTTTGGTCTGCTGTGACCATATCTAATTCTTTTTGGAAATTGACGTTCAACTTATTATCATTTTTATCTGCTAATGGTTGAGATGTTTTAACAATCTCATCAATAATAAGTCTAAGTTCAAAAGTTTCATTAAATAATTCAATTCGTCCAGCTTCAATCTTTGATAAATCAAGAACGTCATTTATCAAGGCAAGTAAATGTTTTCCAGCATTAAAAACTCTATCTAATGGTTCAATAAAATCATCAAGTTCATCGTCTAATGCATCCTCTTTGAGCATCTCGGTTAATCCAATAATTGCATTTAAAGGAGTTCTTAATTCATGTGACATATTTGCTAAAAATTGACTTTTTGTTTTATTAGCTTCATTTGCTTTTTCTTTTTCAACATCCAACTGTTTAATGGTTATGTTTAGTTCTTGTTCTCTATTAACTAATTCGGTTATGTTTGAAAATATAGAGAATAATCCGCCATCTTTTAATCTTGTTGAAGTCGCTTGCCATTTTGAGTCATCGAAGAAAGTTGGTGAGATAAATGTATTTTCTCCAGTTATTTTTTTCCTATTATCTAAAACATTATCGTAAAAATCTTTTTCTGATTTTAGATCGTTGAACTTTAAAAATTTATTTTTTTTCTGAAGTTTAACATAATCTGGATAATGAATAATTTTTTCGTGAGGAATTCCTCCTCTTTTCCAAATATTTTTGGCAAAAGTATTTGCCATTATTAATTTATCACTTTTGTCCCACCATGTAATACCATGTGGCATGCTATTTATAGCATCTTGCATTCTTTGTTCAACTTCTTGTAATTTTTGTTCCATTAATTTTCTTGAATTTATGTTTTCTACTAAGCCATTAAATCGGATAGCATTTCCTTTTTCATCCCAAATAGCTCTACCACGCGTTCTAAACCATTCAACTTTTTTTGTTTTTTTATCGAACATTTGTCTATGTTCATGATCAAACAGATGAGTTTTATTTTTGAAATGCTCAATAGTTGCCTTTTTATATGCTTCTCTATCTTCTTTAAATACTGCATTAAATGCTTCTTCTTCAGAGACTGTTTGTAAAACATTTCGTTTTGAAGGGTGTGTTAAAACAACAGTTTTATTAACTATATCCCAGTCAAAAATATATGCATTAATGGCTTCTGCCATTAATAAAAAACGCTTTTCATTTTCTATTATCTTATTTTCATTTTCTTTTAAATCTGTTATATCATCCATAACCTGAGTATATGTTTGATCAGATAATTTTGTAAAAAAACCAGCATAGGTATTACCATTAGTATATTTAGTTTCAAATCTTGACGCACCTTGTAATTTTTGAATTTCTTTTTCACGTTTAGATATAAAATCGTTTTTGGTCATACCTTTTGGTACTATTAAGTCACCACTTTTAATTATTGATTCAACGAGCTGTTTTCTTGATACACCATCTTTCAAATTAAAATTGTGTAATTTTTTAATATTTTTAATTGCAGTATTGTTTGCATGTATTAGCTTATGGTTTTGATCCCACAACATGAAAACATTTGGTATCTGATCAATTGCACTGATAAGTTGACTCATATCTCTTTCTTTTTTCTTTATGTCAGAAATATCAGTCCAAACTTGAAGAAATCCTCCATCATCTAATCTATTAGTTATTCCAAGCAAAGTTTTATCATTTTCAAAATTAGTTTCAAATTTTGTCTCTTTGGCTGTTTCTGAATATGCTTTTAATCTATTTTCCAACCAAGACTTAGGATTTACTCCTTTAGGTGGTATTATTTTTTTCTTGTTGATTGCATGAGAAACCATTTTTTTTCTCGTAATACCTTTTTCAAGTTTAAACCCAATCTTTTTTTGAAAATTTCTGGAAGCTTTATTAGCCATAATAAGTTCATCTTTTTTGTTCCACAAATAAATCTGACTAGGGGTCAATTCTATTGCATCACTCAATCTTTTTAATGATTTTTCATTTTCTTTAATTTCTGTGACATCTGTAAAAAATTGTAATGTTCCTCCATTAGATAAATTAGACGTACTTACTAAGTAGATAGAGCCACCACCGAAAATATTATTTACCGTTCGTTTACTACTGAGGAACTTATTGTCTAAAAATTCTTTTTGTCTTTGTTTTATAAATTCTTTTTGAGAAACTCCTTTTGGAAGCTTTATAAAGCCTTTTGTTAATGAATGTTTGACAAATTCTAACCTAGAAGTTCCAACCTTAAATTTTTTTCCATATTTTTTTTCTTTTAATTTTGTTTCTTTATTAGCCATCACCAATTTATGGTCTTTGTCCCATAAAATTACTGGAGTAGGCATGTTATCAACAGCATCACTTAATTGTTTTAAAGTTTTCTCGTTTTCTTTTAATTTGGTAATATCTGTAATAATTTGTAGAGTCCCTCCATCAGGTAACCTTGATGTAGAAACAAATTCAACACCTCCGTCATTTATAAAAGTTTCAAAAGATTCTTGTCCCTTAAGACTATCAAATTTCTTGATCCTATCATCTATGAACCTTTTTGCAGTTATGCCTTCTGGCGGTTTTACTAGCCCTTTTTTAAGTACATTTTGAACCATTTTAATTCTTGATGCACCGGGGGACATATCAAATCCCCATGATTTTTGTTTATCTTTGGCAATTTTATTTGCCATTACTAATTTATGGTCTTTATCCCAAAGCATTACACTGTTTGGTAAGAAATCAATTGCATCGACCAATTGTTTAAATTCCTTTTCTTTTTTCTTAACTTCAGTGATGTTAGTTACAATTTGAAGCGTTCCTCCATCAGGTAATCTTTTAGAAATAGCCAATGAAGAATTTCCGCTAGAGAACTCAACTTCTCTTCTATCTTCGTCAATTAATTTATCAAAAGCTTTCTTTCTCTCTAAAACAAAATCTTTTGTGGATTGTCCTTTTTTTGGAAGAAAAACACCTTTTTTAACACCATTTTTCACCATTTCTAATCTTGAGGCGCCTGGTATTAAATTAAAACCAAGCTTTTTTTGATCAGTTCTTGAACTTTGATTTGCCATAACAAGATTATTATTTTTATCCCAAAGCATGAAGGTGTTTGGCATAACATCTACTGCATCAGCAAGTTGTTTTAATTTAGTTTCTCTATTTTTTATCTCAGTAATATTTGACCATAATGTAATTGTACTTCCGTCACTTAAACGTGTTTCATTAAACATCAATGTCATGCCATTATTAAATGCAGTTTCTCTAATTCTTTGACCTTTAAGCTTTTTCCAGCTTAATCTTCTTTTTTTCATATGTTGTTCTAAAGAGAGGCCTTCCTCAGGTTTAACAAAGCCTTTTTCTTGCATGTGATTTGCTAAATCCTGACGATTGCAACCAATTTTTAAATTAAATTTAAATTGTTTTAAAAATGAAATGGCACTTTGATTATGAGCTATTAAAAAATCATTTTTATCCCAAAACATTAATCCATTTGGTAAAATGTCAATACCTTTTTTTAATCTCTCTAATTCAGCTTCTTTTTTCTTAATTTCAGTAATATCTGTAAAAAATTGTAACATACCACCATCGGACAACTTTGTAGCAGAAACAATATTTATTTTTCCATTATTATGTATATTTTGAAAAGTCTGATTTCCTTTTAAATTTGCATATTCTTTATTTCTAATATCTAAAAATTCTTTTTTTGTCATTCCATTTGGTGGAAGTATATGCCCTTTATAGACAGCATTATATGTCATTTTTTGTCTAGTGAGATTTTTATCAAGTTTATTACCAGAAAATTTCTGAAATCTTTTTTTGGCTTCATCATTACCTAAAATCAACTTATCGTTCTTATCCCAAACAAGAACTGGTGATGGCAATTCTTGAATTGCAGAATTAAGTTGTTTATTTTCTAATTCTGTCTGCTTAGAAGAAGTTATATCTGTAAATAATTGCATTATACCTCCATCACTTAATTTTATTTCATTCATCAAATAGGTAGAGCCATCTTTAGTATTAACTTCATTTGTGGATGTTTTAAGTTTTTTTCTATCAGAGATTCTTTTCTTAATATATTGTTCTTTTGATTTTTTATCTTTTAAAACGTACGCACCTTTTTTGAGATTATTTTCAAACATATCTTTCCAATTAGTTCCAATTTTCACAGAGGGTATTTTCATTTTTTTAAAAACATCATTAATTTTTTTATTTTTTGATATTAGATTATCATTCTCGTCCCATAAAATTACTCCAAGTGGAACTTCTTCAATTGCATTAATGAGTCTTTTCCTTTCAGTTTCTTGTTCTATTATTTTTGTAACATTTGTCATTAAAGAGAGTATATTTCCAGAAGGCGTGACTGTATCCTTTATTTGAATCCATCTTCCTGTAGGGCCTTTAACGACACATTCTTGAGATTTTTTTGTTTTTTTGGCTTTCTTGAATTGATTAATACGATCCTTGATTTCTTTTTCAGAAACTAGTTTTTTTTTACGAATTTTTTCAATTCTTTCGTAAAAACTTTCTCCAATTATGTAAGGGACATTTAATCTGATAAATCGTTTTTCCATGTCAATATTTCTATAGAGCAGCTTATCATTTTTATCCCACAACAATATTCCAGTCTCTTCATGATCAAAGGCTTCAATTAAACTCTCAGCTATTTGAATATCGATATCCATATTAATCTCCAGTCAATGGTTTATAATTTTTTTTCAACTTGTCTTAGTCTATATGAAAGAGCGTTAAGGCAACCTTTTACAAATACATCGGATTTATTTACTCTTTCATCAAACTCTTTTTTCGTGATAGCTATTATTTCACATTCTTCAATACATCTTGCTGTGGCCATTCTTAATTGATTTTCTATAACTCCCATCTCTCCAAACAATTCGTTTTCTTCAATGATAAAGTTAGGGGTTTTGGTATCATTTTTAGGAAGGAAAATACCAACTTTTCCCTTAACAAGTAAATACATTTTATCAGGAGCGTCACCAGCCTTAAATACACTTTGATTAAGATTATATTTTATTCTGTCCATAATTTTAAATTCTTGTTTTCAGATGCAAATTGAATTTTATAATTTGAATATTTTTCAATTAAATCATTTATTTGTTGATCAGTTCTATCTGGAGAATGATGAGAAATTATAAGATTACTTAAATCAAGTTTTTCAGCAAATTTTAGCCCTTGTTCTATAGATGAATGACCCCAGCCCTTTTTTGTTTTTAATTCATTTTCAGTATACATTCCGTCCCAAATAATACTATTTGAACCTTCACAAAAGTCTTTTAAACTTGAGAATTGATTATCGTAAAACTCATTATCCAATAAGTAACAAAACTTCTTATTATTAATTATCAGACTATATCCAAAAGCATTACCAGGGTGATTCAGTTTAAATGATTTAAAATTGAAATTTTTAAAACTTGTTTCTAAATCCTTGAAATCAACAAAGTTTATATTATTAAATTCACTAAAATAATTTATAGGAAAAAATGGGGGTGAGAAATAATTTGTTAAAGTTTGCTTGAGTTTATCCTTATTAAAAAATGCTGTTGAAATGAAAATTTTCTTAGATTTCTCTGATAATGTTTTGTTGAATGGAATCCCTTGAATGTGATCATGATGGAAATGTGAAATTATTATTATTGATGGTAAATTATTTGAAAAGTTTACCTTTGAAAAACCAGTTCCACAGTCAAATATTACTTGTGCCTCATTTGTAACAATTTCAACACAAGGTGTTGAACCACCATAATATGATGTGTCTGCATTATAAGTGGGTATTGATCCTCTTACACCATGATTTAAAATCATATAAAATCCTCTATATTATTAAAAATTAAATATGAATGAAAAACAAGATTTATAATTAGAAATAATGTTGATTTAAATTAATTGAATTAAATTGCTAATAAATATATCAATAATTTTTTTTCAATTATGGAAACAAAATCACCTTACCCTTTGTGCCTCTATTTAGTATTTTATCCAATGCTTGAGTTGCATCTTGAAGCTTATATCTTTCTTCAACTTGAGGATTTATTTTTCCCTCTTGAAACCATTTAAATAATTCATTCATATTTTCTTTAAATGAACTAGTATTATTTCTAGTAAAAGCACCCCAAAAAACTCCAACTACATCAAATTCTTTAACCAATGCAAGATTAATTGGAAATTTTGGAATTTTTCCAGAAGCAAATCCAATGACTAAAATTTTGCCATATCTAGATAGTGCTCTTGATGATTCTTCAAAAAGTTCACCTCCAACAGGGTCAAATATAACATCCACTCCTTTATTATTTGTTAATTCTTTTAATTGGTCTTTTATGTTTTCATAACCAATTGTAATATCAGCACCTAAACTTTTTGTATAATTTTGTTTTTCAATTGAAGATGCTGCTGCAATAACTTTAGCTCCCATGATTTTTCCAATTTGAATTGCAGCAATACCAGTAGAACCTGAAGCTCCTAAAACTACTAAGGTATCACCTTTTTTTAATTTGGCTCTTTGTTTTAGAGCATAATGAGATGTGCCATAAGCGCATAAAAGTGCACATGCTTGGTCATGTTCCATTTCAATTGGTATTTTATAAACAGACGTTTTATTAAGGAGATTATATTCTGAATATCCTCCTAACTGAGATAACCCAGCAACTCTATCTCCAATTTTAAATTCAGTAACTTCTGAGCCTATTTTAAATACTTCACCTGAAACTTCCATTCCTGGTGTAAAAGGTACAGGTGGTTTAAGTTGATATTTACCTTGGACAAGAAGGCCGTCTGGAAAATTTACACCTGAAGAAAAAACTTTAATTAAAATATCATCTGGATTTTTTATCTCAGGAATATCAACTTCTTTGTAAACCAGATTATCTAAAGGACCAAAGTTTTCACAAATTATTGTTTTCATTTTAACTTAAGGAAATACTAGTGAAATTGTTTCTGCAACAAATGCTGGTTTTTCTTTGCCATCAATTTCCATCTCATAATTATTAATAACTCTATAACCACCATTTTCCATTAAATTCACTTTTTTAATTTTTCTATGTAAACGTACTCTTGAATCTACTTGAACTGGATTAATAAATCTAATTTTATCACTTCCATAGTTTATTGTTCTACTTGAATTATTTATTTTTGATGTTTGAGCTGATAGAACAGGTAATAATGATACCATAAAGTAACCATGAGCAATTGTTTTACCATCGGGCATCTCTTTTCTCGCTTTTTCAATATCAACATGTATCCATTGAAAATCTCCAGTAGATTTCGCAAATTCATCTATTTTTTTCTGAGTAACTTCAAACCAATCACTTGGAGTTAACGGTTTATCTATAAAAGTTTCAATTAGTGAAGGGTTATCAATTATAATCATTTTAAATATACTTATACATAAAATGTGATCTGTCAGAAGTGTGCTCTCTAACTTGTTCGCTCCATCTTCCTTTTTCAACTGCAGTTGCCCATTCGGGGCTTTTGACAACATCTGGGGAATTAATTTCATATAAAGCTACAAATTTTTGGTGAGGAGCATCCATATTTTTTGTTTCACCAGCAATAGAGAATTGAAAAGGTTCGCCTTTTCCTCTTGTTACTTTATTTACGCCAGGCACTTCAAGTAAATACGGAACATGTTCATCGTCATAAACTTCATTGAACAAATCCTCATATTCAGATTTTACATTCATAGAAACAATAAAAAGATATTTTGAGTCACTCATGTTTTTCCTTCTATATGATTAATAACAAGATTTAAATATATTCAAAATTAAATCAAAATTAAAGCGATTAAAAGAAATCTTGTAAAAAATATCACTCTTACTAAAATATTAATATGTCATATAGAAAAAATTTTAATCTAGAAGGTGTCATCCCGGCAACATTACTTTCATTTAATGATGACATGTCAATTAATGAAAAGGAAAGTAGATCTCATATCAAATCCTGTGGTTTAACGGATGGGATTACAGCCATAACTGTAAATGGACATTCTTCAGAGATTCATGCTTGCAACTTTGAAGAACAAAAAAGGATTTTAGAATTTTCTCTAGAAGAAGTAGGGGATAAGGTGCCAGTTATAAATGGCGTTTATTCTGATGGAAGTTTAGAGGCTGCAAAAATTGCAAGGATGGCACAAGATTTAGGTGCATCTGCTTTATTATGCTTCCCTCCTCAAAGTATGAGTATGGGAGGATCATTAAGACCTGAAATGGCAATTGAACATTTTAAAAGAATATCTGATGCATCTGATTTGCCATTGATATGCTTTAATTATCCATCTTCTGGAGGGTTGTCTTACCCTTTTGAAACTTTATTAAAATTATTTGATGAAGTTTCAACAATTAAGGCAATTAAAGACTGGTGTAATGACCCAATGTTGCATGAAAAACACATCAGAGTATTTCAAAGCTTACCAAATCCAGTTAACGTGTTGACTACTCACAGTGCATGGTTAATGTCTTCTCTGGTAATGGGGGCAAATGGATTATTATCTGGAGCTGGCAGTGTAATTGCGCCATTACAAGTAAGATTATTTAATGCAATTAAAAATAATAATTTAGAAGAAGCTAAAGATATTAATGATAAAATATTTCCTTTAGTTCAACTATTTTATAAGCCACCTTTTTTAGATATGCACAATAGGATGAAAGAGACTTTAGTTATTTTAAATGCAATACAAAAAGCTGTTGTTAGGCCTCCTCTTATGAAACTACCATTAAAAGAAATTGAAGAATTAAAAAAGACAGTTAACAATATTAATTTAGATAATAAATTAAACTTTGTTAAAACAGTTGCGTAAAAAATTAGTTAAATATTTTTAACTGAACTTAATATTGTATTTTTACCAACTTTTCTTATCAAATCTCTTTTGTAAGTTGCCGAAGCATGTTGATCATCTTCTATGTCTAAATTCCAAGCAAAATCATTTAATAATTCGTCGATAAATTCGAAGTTTTTTATGTTCCACTCAATTACTGTAGGTTTAGAAGGAATACCGCCAAGTGTAAATCTTATTTTATTATCATCGGTTACCACAGCAAATGAAGCTATAGCATAATCTGAGTATTTTTCTGAAACCTCATTAAACGCATAACCTGTAGCTTCTTTTTTAGTAGGCAATTCTAATTTGATAGCTACTTCATTCGAATTTTTTGAAGTTAAAAGTGGTCCAAGGTAAAAATCATTAGCCGAAATAGATCTAAGTCCTTTTTTACTTTTAAGATAAATTTTACCATTTAAAGCTAAAAAACATAAAGGTAGTTCAGATGTCGGGTCTCCATGGCAAATTGACCCTAAAACTGTTCCTCTAGCTCTATGTTGAATTTGACCTACATAAGGTATTGATTGATAAATTAAAGGCAATTTACTTTTTAAATCTGACCAATTTTCAAGTTCTAATTGTCTAAATAAAGGACCAATTTCAATTGTATTGTCTTTATTTTCTAATGAAATTACATCTTTTAAAAAATTTATATCAATAATAATTTCAGGGTTTACAATTCTCATATTCAACATTGATATCAAAGATTGACCGCCAGCAAGAATTTGAGCTTTTTCACCATGAATATCCAAAGCATCAAGCACTTCATTTATTGAACTACTCTTAATATATGTAAAATTACAAGGTTTCAAATTTTTATACCAAAAAGTCTAAAAAGTTTTTTTAAAAATGTTTCATTTGAACTTTTATTTAAAGTAAAAGATTGAAAGATTTGATTAACTAATAATTTTATCGATGAATTTATTAATCTGTTACCAACTATCATAATTTTCCCATCTACTTTAGCTCCATAAGAATAAGCAAAAAAACTCTTTTTATTTTTATTAATAATTTCAATTTTAGCGATGCCAGTTCCATTTCCAAGCTCACCATGGCCATTTCCAGAGATTTCAAAAGATTTATTTTGTTTTATTTTTTTTATAGAAACATTGAAGGAATATTCTCCTTTGACTGGTCCAATATTTAGTTGAATTGTTCCATTTAAATTATTTTTTGTTATTTCTTTTAAAGATTTACATCCAGGAATAATTGTATTTAAATTTTTAAAATCAAATATTTTTTCCCACAATTTATTTTGATCAATATTCAATTCAAATTCTCCAGTTCCATTTATTGGATAATTTTTGAAATTGATATTTTTATTTATATGTTTAGGTTTTTTTTCATTTTTATTTAAGTTTAAATATTGATGGACTTTTGTGTTTGTTAGAGGAAGTTTAACATTTTTAATTTTTAAGGCGTCTGAAAAAGCGTTAGCAATAGCAACTGGGGTAGACATGCAATTTCCTTCTCCAAGGCCTTTTGAACCAAGAGGAGTAAATGGACTTGGCGTTTCTATATGAATTATCTCAGGTTCATTAACTTCATATGTTGATGGCAAGTGATAATCTTGAAAGGAACCAGATAAAAAACTTCCATTATCATTATATTTAAACTCTTCTAAAAGAGATGCACCAACTGCATGTGCATACGCACCATATATTTGACCATTTGCTAGCAGTGGGTTAATAATTTTTCCTGCATCATGTCCTGTAACATATTCATCAATTTTAACCTTGGATGTTATTGGATCAATTTCAATGCCACACACATCAAATACAAAACCATAAGCAAGTGATCCATTAATCTCATCTTTTTCATTAGGAGGTCTCAATTTTTCATTACCCCAAAAAACAGTTTCTTTCAAACTTGGGTTTAATTTTTCTGGCAAATTTCCAGGAGACCAATGAGGTATTCCAACAAGTCTTTTGAAATTTAAGTAATTGTCAGAATTTTTTTTGTCATAAACTTTTTCTTTATCAAATAAAACATTTTCACTTTTGCAATTAAGTTGACTTGCTGCAATTTTTTGTAGTTTTTTCTTTAGATTGTTTGCAGCATTAAAGGCTGAGCCAGCTACAGCTCCTGCAAATCTACTTGAGTAATTTCCTGCAGCTATTGACCAAGCATCTTTATGTGTATCGTGAGTTGTGTTAACAAAAACATCATTAATTTTAATTCCAAATACATCAGCAACTATTTGAGACAAAATTGTTTTATGACCTTGACCTTGTGGCAAGCTATCACATGTCACATAAACACTTCCTGTCGGACCAATTGAAACACTTGTAGATGCTAATGCTCCTCCTTTATGTCCAGTTTTTTCTCTGTCTTTATAGGGCAAAGCTGTTGTGACATAACCCATATTTGATATCGAAGGTTCAATTATTGCAGAATATCCAATGCCATAAATTTTACCATTTTTAATCGCATTATTTTTTTTCTTCAAAATATTTTTATACGTAGAACTTTTAACAACTTTTCTTACAAGTTTTTGAAAATCACCTGAGTCTAATAATGCTCCAGAGGGCGATTTATATGGAAATTGTTTTTTTTCAAGAAGATTAACCTTTATGACGTCAAGTACATTTAAATCTAATTCAACAGCAATTTGATGAACTAATCTCTCTAATGCAAAATAATGTTGAGGTCCACCAAAACCTCTGTTCAGACCAGATGGAGTTTTGTTTGTTAATACTACTCTATTTCTACATCTGATATTTTTTACTTTATATGCACCACTAAGATTTCCATGCATTCTATAAAGTGATGCTGGTTCAGGGGCCCTTGGGTAGGCTCCAACATCATCTATTTGATCATAATCTAAAGCTTCAATAAGTCCTTTTTCATTAATACTTGCTCTTAGTTTAGTTAACCTTCCTGTTGCTGAAGAAGCAGCAGTGAGATGTTCTAATCTATCTTCCACCCAAATTACTTGTTTATTTGAAAGTTTTGAAGCTAAACACGTTAAAATAATCATAGGCATTATAGCTTGTTTTATGCCAAAACTTCCTCCAGAATCTTCAAAAGATATTAATCTTAGTTTTCCTTCTTCAACTTTAAGTGCACGAGATAAAACAGAGTGTAAACTAAAAGGACCTTGAAAATTTGATTTCACGTCATAAACTCCACTTGCGGCATCATATTCACTATGAACAACAAACCCCTCTAAAGGAGTACAACTATTTCTTGGATACTCTATTTCAACTTCAACAATTTTATTAGATTTCGTAAAAAATTTATTTGGGTTGCCATATTCAAAATTTCTATCACTTACTACATTTGACTTAAATTTTTTTTTATGAACAAATTTTGTTTTTGTATTAATTGCTTCTTTTATAGAAATAACTGGTTGGTTGACAGAATACTCTACATCAATAAGTTGTAGTGCGTCTTCTCCAACATATCTAGATTTTGCTAAAATAATGGCTAATGGTTCACCAACGTAATGTACTTCATCAACAGCACAACACCAAGTTTTAAACTCTGTTCTTATTACAGACAAAAGTGGGTTTGAAATTTTACTAAAATCTTTTCCAGTAATAACACTGTGAACACCTTTGAGTTTTTTTGCTTTCGAAAAATCTATTCTTTTAATTTTTCCAGACGCATGTTCTGATCGTAAAACTACTGCGTGAAGAGCGTCAGGTTTAAATGGCGTATCACTTCCAAATTGTCCTTTCCCATTCAGAAGTTTATCATCTTCTACCCTACTTAAATTATTTCCGATAAAACAATCAATAGGTTGGTCTTCAAGCATTTAGTTTAATTTCCTTTGTAGGAGGGAGGGCGTTTTTCAGAAAAACTCTCCACGCCTTCTTTGAAATCATTAGAACTTCTTAATCTTCCATATGCTTCGCCTTCAAGATCTATGGAAGTGTGAAGAGTTGCATTTTGAGTTGCATTTAAAACAGATTTTATTGTTCGCTGAGCTAATGGAGATACGCTTATAAGTTCTTTAACAATTTTTTGTGTCATGTTTTCAAGTTCAGATTTTTCTACAAGTTCACAAGCAATGCCTAATTGATAAGCTTCTTCACCAGACAGTCTTTTTCCACGCATAATAATGTTTTTAGTTCTTGAGATACCAATCATTTTAGCTAATCTTGCAGATCCTCCTGAACCAGGTATCATTCCAATTTTCATTTCAGGAAGTGACAATTGAGAATCTTCTGTAACTATTCTAAAATCGCAAGCAAGGGAAAACTCAAAACCAACTCCAAAACAATAACCTTGTATTGCAGCAATTACAGGTTTTTTAATTTTTTCCGGTGTCATTACATTTTGCGCTAACATTGATAGATCCTCAGGTGTTTCTTCAAGAAAACCAGCAATGTTTCCGCCCGATGAAAAGTTATCACCATCTGCTCTTAAAACAATTACTCTTATGTTTTTATTTTTATCAAGTTCATAAAATTGGTTTGCCATTACTTTTCTTTGAGAAAATAAAACTACATTCAAAGGAGGTCTTGACAAAACTATGTCAGCTCTATGATTGCTTTCATCAATTTCTACTCTAAATCCATCAAATTTTGATATTTTCACAACATACCTCTGTAAAATTATTCTGCA
>ENA-OSEY01001021-OSEY01001021.1-marine-metagenome-genome-assembly--contig:-NODE-1021-length-19804-cov-4.755361_pt1 | contig 19804 bp, 16 predicted proteins | sample MGYA00248465_ERZ534230 | MGnify/ENA primary metagenome ERZ534230 (study PRJEB26409, sample SAMN06344110) | marine metagenome | isolation source: Sea water from surface | place: Atlantic Ocean:Southern...
AAAATCATATCCTGGTATTTGGATGGCTCACACAGGCTTTGGTTTAGCATCTACAACATTTTTATTGTGGAATTTTTTAAAGTCTCTTCCTCAAGAGATGATGGAAGCAGCAAAAGTCGACGGTGCGACTCATTATGATACCTTTATTAAAATTGTTGTGCCTTTATCAATTCCTGCTTTTGCATCTATTTTTATTCTTCAATTTTTATGGGTTTGGAATGATCTACTAGTTGGTTTAGTATTTTTAGATAAACATCCTAGTGAAATTATTTTAACTGCAAAATTGAAAGAATTACTTGGTTCTAGAGGAGAGAATTGGGAAATACTCACAACAGGTGCATTTGTTTCAATGACAGTGCCTTTATTTATTTTCTTTTCTCTTCAAAGATACTTTATAAGAGGATTGGTGGCAGGATCTATCAAAGGATGAGTAATAGAATAGTAATTATTGGTGCAGGAAGTACAAACTTTGGCCTAGGTATTGTTGGTGATTTTTTTAAATCCAAAATTCTATCCGGCTCAACTTTAGTACTTCATGATATCAATCCTGAAACGCTTAAAAATACTTATGAAATTGCACTCTCTTACAAAGAAAAACTTGGTGTAAACTTTAATATTGAGTCAACAACTTCACGATCTGATGCACTAAAAAAGGCTGATTTTTGTTTAATATCAATTGAAGTCGGTAATAGATTTGAACTGTGGGAACAAGATTGGAAAGTGCCTCTGCAATACGGCATCAAGCAAGTTTATGGAGAAAATGGAGGAGCTGGTGGATTATTTCATGCAATGCGTCAAGTTCCAGCAATAATCAAAATATGTGAAGATATTGAAAAAATTTGCCCTGAGGCCTTTGTGTTTAGTTACTCAAATCCTATGCAAAGAATTTGCCATGCATTAAATACTCGTTTCCCAAATTTGAGAATTACTGGGTTGTGTCATGAGATTGCTTCAATGACTCGCCAGCTCCCTACACTAATGGAAACTGATTTAGATAATATTGAATTTGAAGCTGGAGGTTTAAATCATCTGAGCATTTTACTAAGTGCCAAATATAAAGACTCTGGTAAAGATGGATATCCTTCTATAAATAAAAACTTTGATAATTATTATTCTGATTTGGTTAATGATCATGAAGGGTTTTTTTCAAATGCTGGTGCTGAGAGAGGTTTATTTTTTGAATTATTTAAAAGATATGGTTACCTCCCAATTACAACAGATAGTCATTTAGGAGAATATATACCTTGGGCTTATAGTGTTGTAGATCATGATGGAATTTTAGACTTTTATGATAAATATAAAAAAAGGTGTTTGGCTTTTTTTTCTAATGACGGTTATGAAAAATTTTTTGATATGAGCCATCCTGAACCTCACGAAAGAGCTATACCTATTATCGAGAGTATTGTTGAAGACTTAAATATGCTAGAGCATGCTGTAAATATAAGAAACAATAATTTTATTGATTGTCTTCCAAATGATATTGTAGTTGAAGTCCCAGCTATAATTAATAAAACTGGGATCCACGGAATAAAATTAGAAAACTATCCTAACTCTTTTGGCTCTCTTCTTAATTCACAAGTTGGCACAATACAATTAACAACAAAGGCTATATTAAATGAGTCAAAACAAACAGCTATTCATGCTCTTTTAGCTGATCCGCTCGTTGAAAATCCAAACTCAGCTAGTTCTCTAGTAGATACAATGATAGAATTTCAAAAAGATTATTTAGGATACTTAAAATAACATAATTGGATAATTTCTCTTTTTTAAAGGATTTTCCCTCTAGTTTTATCTTTGGCACTGCAACTTCATCTTATCAAATTGAGGGAAATCAATATGGTGGTTGTGGCAAATCTATATGGGATGATTTTGCTAAAAGAAAATTAAATGGGATAGATGGTTTAAATGCTTGTAATCATTATGAATATTTTGAAGAGGATATAAAACTAATTAAAGATCTTGGGTTTAGGGCTTATCGATTTTCATTTTCATGGCCAAGAATATATCCTGAAAACAATCGAGAATTAAACAATGAAGGTGTTGATTTTTATCACAGACTGTTAGATAAAATTTTAGAAAATGGCTTAGAGCCTTTTCCTACACTTTACCATTGGGATTTGCCAATTCGTTTTTCACACATTGAGGGTTGGGAAAACAGAGATACTTGTAAGCATTTTGCTGATTTTTCTTATTTTATATCAAAACAATATGGTGACTTGTTTAAAAAGATTGCAACCATTAACGAGCCGTGGTGTGTTTCATGGCTTAGCCATTATTTAGGTGAACATGCACCAGGTAAAAAAAATATTAAATCTGCTACCACTACTATGCACAATATTTTGTTAGCACATGGTTGGTCTGTTGAGGCTTTAAGAGTGAATAAGTCTCATGAAATAGGGATTGTATTAAACAACCAGTATGCAGAACCCTTAGATCAACAAGATGAAAATATAAATGCAACAAAATTATTTGATAGTATTCACAATAGATGGTTTTCTGATGCTATTTTTAAAGGAAAATATCCTGAGTTAGCCTTAAGTGTTTTGGAGAAGCACTTACCCGAAAACTATGAAAGTGATTTAAAAAAAATATCTTGTGGCCTTAATTGGATCGGTTTGAATTACTACACAAGATCGATTATAAAATTTGAAAAGTCTGAAGATAATATTAATTATAAAACACTTAGAGGATCTCTAAAAAAAACTGACATGGACTGGGAATTTTTTCCTAAAGGATTGAGTTATTTTATAAAAAGAATAAACAATGAATATGATAATAAAATTCCAATATATATTACTGAAAATGGAATGGCTAATAATGATAAATTGGACTCAAATGGAGAGGTTAATGACTCAGATAGAATAGAATTTTTTAATTTGCATTTGAGGGAAATTTTAAATTGTATAAATGATGGATTACCTGTTATGGGATATTTTGCTTGGTCTCTACTTGACAATTACGAGTGGGCTTTTGGCTATTCAAAAAGATTTGGTTTAGTCTATGTAGATTTTGATAGTTATAAAAGAGTTCCAAAAAAATCCTATTACGAATTTTCAAAAAACTTGTTTCAAGTTTAATGACTAAACCTATAGTCATTGTTTTATATTAATGCAAAAAAATGCTAAAGTTTTCAACGTATAATGGCTAATGTAACTCTTAAAAATATAAGAAAAAACTATGATAAAACTGAGGTGATTCATGGTGTAGATCTTGATATAAACTCTGGGGAATTCATGGTTTTTGTTGGACCATCAGGTTGTGGGAAGTCCACACTCCTTAGAATGATAGCCGGCCTAGAGGATATTACAGAAGGTGAAATATCAATAGGTGGAGAGATTGTAAATAAAATCATCGCAGCAGAAAGAGGTGTTGCGATGGTTTTTCAATCTTATGCACTGTACCCTCACATGACAGTTTTTGATAATATGGCCTTTGCTCTTAAACAGGCTAAAACTCCGGTCGATGAAATACAAAGAAGAGTTAAAGAGGCAGCGAAAATTTTACAAATTGAAAATTTATTTGAAAGACTTCCAAAGCAACTATCAGGTGGGCAGAGACAGCGTGTGGCAATTGGTAGAGCAATTGTAAGAGACCCAAAAGTTTTTTTATTTGATGAGCCTTTATCTAATTTAGATGCAGCACTTCGAGTTCAAACAAGAATTGAAATAGCTAAACTTCATAATCAGTTAACTGCTACGATGATATATGTTACTCATGATCAAGTTGAAGCAATGACTCTAGCAGATAGAATTGTTGTTATAAATCAGGGTATCATTGAACAAGTTGGAACCCCAGTTGAACTTTATAATTCTCCAAAGAACCAATTTGTAGCTGAATTTATTGGCTCCCCTAAAATGAATATGATTAATTTACAAGATAAACGAAGTCTAAATTTAAAAAATCTTAACCTTCCAAGTGAAGCTAGCAAAATAGGAATAAGACCTGAACACATTAGTTTAGCAAATAATGACTCTCATAAACTTAGAGGTACTGTCAGACATATAGAAAATTTAGGTGAACACTTATTGTGTTATGTCAATCTTGAAATGAATAGTGAGATCACAGCTAAACTTAATGTAAATAGTGATATCAGAGTTAATGAAATTATTAATTTAAATTGGCATCAAGATCATCAACACTTTTTTGACTCTATGGGTTTTTCGATAAATTAATAATGTCTGATAATCCTGAACTAGGGGTATGTTATTATCCAGAACATTGGTCAGAGGATTTGTGGATAACTGATGCAAAAAATATACAAAAAAATGGTATTAAATGGGTTCGAATAGCTGAATTTGCTTGGTCTCGTATAGAGCCTAACCCTGGAGATTTCAATTGGAATTGGCTGGATAAAATTGTGGATATCTTGGGTAATAACAATCTCAAGATTATAATGTGCACGCCCACTGCAACTCCTCCAAAGTGGTTAGTAGACCAAATGCCCGATATGGTTGCACTTGATGAAAATGGTCAAGCTAGGAAATTTGGATCGAGAAGGCATTATTCTTTTTCACATAAAGGCTATCAAAAAGAAAGTCAGCGGATCACTCAAGCAGTGGCAGAGAGATATGGTCAAAATAAATATGTACAAGCGTGGCAAACAGACAATGAGTATGGTTGTCATGAAACAACTTACTCTTGGTGTAAATCTTCTTTAACTGAATTTAGAGTATGGCTTAAAAAAAAATATAAAAATATTGATGACCTTAATAAGTCTTGGGGTAATGTTTTTTGGTCTATGGAATATCGTTCATTTGATGAAATTGATCTTCCCAATCTTACTGTTACAGAGGCAAATCCATCACATAATTTTGATTTTCGAAAATTTTGTTCTGAGCAAGTTAAAAATTTTAATTCTCAACAAGTAAAAATATTAAATAAATATTCTCCTGGACGACCTGTAAGTCATAATTATATGGGGCACTTTGTAGAATTTGATCATAGAGAAGTTTCTAAAGATTTAGATATTACCGCTTGGAATAGTTATCCTTTAGGTAATCTTCAAAATATGCAAATTATTGCTAGAAAAGATAAAAAACTTATCAATGATTGTTACAATATTGGTGATCCTGATTTTCAATCATACCATCATGATCTTTATCGAGGAATGGGTCGGTTATGGATAATGGAACAACAACCAGGGCCAGTAAATTGGGCCAGATATAATCCTGTTCCCATACCTGGTGCAGTTAGAATGTGGACATGGGAGGCATTTGCTCATAATGCAGAAGTTGTAAGCTATTTTAGATGGAGACAAGCACCCTTTGCTCAAGAGCAAATGCATTCAGGTCTTATGTTAAGAGATAATTCTCCTAATATTGGTAGTCAAGAAGTAATGCAAGTAAGTAAAGAGCTTCAAATCATCAACTTGCCAGAAACTGAAAATTCAGAAATAGCTTTAATACATGATTACGAAGCTTGTTGGATGACAGAGCTGGATGGGCAAACAGCAGATTTTCACTATACGCGTTTGATGCTTGATTTTTATAAGTCAGTTAGGGTTAACGGGGGCTCACTGGACATTATTGGTAAAAATGATGATTTTAGAGGATATAAGTTAATTATTATTCCATCTTTTGTTCATTTAGATGATAAAGTTTTTCAAAAAATTGTCTCTTCAGGCGCAAAAATATTAGCCGGCCCTCGAACAGGAATTAAAAATTCAAATTTCCAGATACCAGAGAATTTAAGTTTGGAGGGTCTCGGATATCAAGTCACAAGAGTGGATGCATTATCATATGATCTTCCAATTAAAGTTGATTGGAAAGGTATTAAAGGTCAACTTCATGTTTGGAGAGAGCAAGGGAAGAGTTCAGGAGTAGTTGAGGGCAACTCAGAAGACGGTTTTCCAGTTATGACTAGTGGAAACAAAGGAAATTATTTATGTGGATGGCCGGATGACAACTTGTTAAGTGCGATAATGAGAGAACAAATGATATCTGCAGGTTTAAAACCTATAACGCTTCCTCATTATCTTAGAGTTAGAAGAAGAGGTAATTTGTTATTTTTTACAAATTATGGAAAAGAGATTGTTGATATACCAGATTATTTTGAAGGAGATATTTTATTAGGATCAAAGAAAATGAAACAGGCAGATGTAACTATATTAGAATCTAAAAAATAATAATTACCTAATACTTCTTCCACCATCTACTGGTAAGGTTAGACCAGTCATAAAAGATGCGGCTTCGCTAGCTAAAAAATAAATAACACTTGCAACCTCTTTTGGTTTTCCTATTCTTCCGATAGGATGATTTTCTTGCATTCTTTTTTCGTATTCTTTTAAAGTTAAATCTTTTTTAAAAGAAGCAAGCATTGGGGTATCTATCGCTCCTGGCGCAACTGCATTAACTCTTATATTATGTTTTGTCAAATCAAGAGCTAAAGATGCTGTAAAAGATATCAATGCACTTTTTGATGTTGCATATGCCAACATATTCTTTGCTCCTCTAATGCTGTTAATTGAAGCTAAATTTACAATTGATGATTGCTTACCCTTTTTGAGCAATGGTAAAGCATATTTGCACGCTAAAAATGTACCAGTCACATTATTATTAAAGTGGTATGTCCATTCATTTAAAGGTGTTGTCTCTAAATTTCCGCTTAATCTGACACCTGCACTATTCACAAGCACATCAATTTTTTTATATTTTTTCTTTATAATTGAGGCTAAATTTTTCCAATCTGAGTTATTAGTTATATCTATTTGATGATATTCAATTTTTTTACTTATGATATTTGGCTTTTTTAAGTATGTCCCAATAACTTTATATCCATTATTATGGAATAATTTACATGTACTTTTTCCAATCCCTGACTCAGCACCAGTAATGAGAACAATTTTCCTCCTTGAATTCAAAATTAAACGCCTTTACGCTGTTTACTCTTACCTGTTTTGAAATCGTCTAGGGCTTTTTGATTATCATCTGTTATTGGATCTTGAAGTGTTGGGCTTTCCCAAAAAGCAGTTCCCTCTAACCATTCGTAGCCATGAGTTTTTATAGCAATAACATAAGTTTTATCTGAGTCTTTGGCTCTTTTAAAAGCGGCCTCTAACTCTGAAGTTGAACTAACTGTCTCAGCATTTGCTCCCATACTTTTGGCGTGATTTTCAAAATCTACAAATTGGAGATTGGTCGCTCTTGCAGCACGAAGATTACAAATATACTCCTTACCTCCTTTCGCAAGTTGAAGTCTATTGATAACCATATGTCCGCCGTTATCACATACAATGATAATCAGTTTCTGGTTGTAAAGAACTGAGCTATAAATATCACTATTATTTAGTAAGTAAGATCCGTCGCCAACAAAGACAACTACATCCTGATCGGGTTTAGCCATTTTAATTCCAAGTGCTCCCGATATTTCATATCCCATACAACTAAAGCCCCATTCAGTTTCGAAAGTATTAAGTTGCTTTGGCTTCCAAACTTGAACCACCTCACCAACAAGCCCTCCTGCAGCAGTAACAACAATGTCACTTGGATCTGAATTTCGATAAACTGCTCCCACTGCATGGGCATAGGAGGGTTCTTCTTGATTTGTAGGACCACTTTGTTTTTCAACATAAGCATCCCATTCATCTCTTTCTTTAATTGCTCTTTGGTACCAAGTGTTAGGAGCCCTCCAGTCGCCAAGAGCATCAGATATTTGTTGTAAACCAATTTTAGCGTCACTAATGACGGATGTAGCTAAATGCTTAGTGGTATCGAAGCGAGCTGTATTTACTGAAACTAATTTAAAATTAGGATTTTCAAAATTTGCCCATGAACCGGTGGTGAAATCAGCTAATTTTGTACCTATAGCTAAAGCCAAATCAGTGTCTTTGGATAAGCTATTAGAGGAACCCTCACCCAATGCTCCTACAGCACTTATATAATAGGGGTCATCTCTAGTCATACATCCTATCCCCATTACAGTTGAAGTTACTGGGATATTGTGTTTTTTAGCAAAAATAGATAACTCTTCCTCTGCCTCAGAATACAGAACACCCCCTCCTGAGATAATAATTGGTTGTTTAGAATTCATTAATTTTTCAGCTGCCTGCTTAACTTGTCTTGGATCAGGGTGAACTCTTCTTACCTCATGAATTCTCTCTTCGAAAAATATTTCAGGATAATCAAATGTCTCTCCTTGAACATCTTGTGACATAGCAATGGTAGCAGGACCACAATCAGCGGGGTCTAGCATTAGTTGGATTGCTTGTGGGAGAGATGCAAGAATTTGCTCTGGTCTTGTAATTCTATCAAAATATTTTGATACTGATTTAAAAGAGTCATTTGCTGTTTCTATGGGAGAATTAAAATTCTCAACTTGTTGTAAAACAGGATCAGGGAAGCGACTAGCAAATGTATCTCCTGGTAAAAGCAATATTGGAAGACGATTGCTCATCGCAACAGCAGCAGCTGTAACCATATTTGTTGCACCTGGTCCTACTGATGAGGTAGCAATAAAAATTTGTTTTCTCCTCATCGCTCTGGAGTAGCCTATACCCGTTAAAGCCATACTTTGTTCATGATGTCCTCTGTAACCAGGAAGATCAGATTGAAATTCTTCCATTGCTTGACCTAAGCAAGCAACATTACCATGGCCATATATTGCAAATGCGCCAGGAAATAATGGTAGTTTTTTTCCATCAATAATCGTTTTTTGTGCAATTAAATATTTAAAAAGTGCATGAGCACAAGACAATTTAATGGTTTTCATTATTCCTCCAAAAAAATAACAATTTGAATATTACATGATAGAAAAGTAATTTGAATGAAAAAACCTTTTAATATTGAAACTTTTTTGAAATAACTTTTAATCAATAGATAAAATGAAAATAGCTATATTAGGTAAAGTTCACCCAAATGGGCTTGAGTTTTTGAAGAAAAATAAACTAGAGGTCATTGAAATAGAAAATATTGAAAGTCAAAACTTGATAAAAGAATTAAGATTTGTTGATGGGATTCTGTTAAGAACAGCAAAGCTGGAAGAGGAGGTTTTACAACATTGTGAAAATTTAAAAATTATATCAAGACACGGTGTTGGCTATGATAATGTAGATATAAATTATCTTAATAAAAAGAAAATTGCTCTTTGTATTACTTCTACTTCTAATGCAGCAAGTGTAGCAGAACATGTCTTATCTATGTTTATTTACTTAACAAAAAACCTTTCTCTATCAGATAATCTTGTTAAACAGGGTAATTTTGATAAAAGATCGGAACTACCTGACATTTTTGAGTTATATAAGAAAAAAGTTCTTATTATTGGTTTTGGTAGAATTGGCAAAGAAGTTGCAAAAAGATGCAAAGGGTTTGATATGGAGGTACATGTGTATGATCCTTTTTTGGATAAAGATTTAATTATAAAAAGTAATTGCGTGCCTATCGAAAAAAATGAGGGATTAGCTTTGTCTGATTTTGTCAGCATTCACTTACCTTTGAATGAAAAGACAAAAAACTTTATATCTCAAAATGAATTAAACCTCATGAAGAAAAACTCTGTGCTTGTAAATACTTCTAGAGGAGGAATAGTTAATGAAAATTATTTGTTTCAAGCATTAGAGTCAAAAAAAATCCGTGCTGCTGGTATGGATGTATTTGTATCGGAGCCCCCTGAGCCTAACCACCCTTTTTTTAGTTTAGATAATATTTTGCTAACACCTCATAATGCAGCATTAACTTTAGAGTGTAGAGAGAGAATGTCTCTTGAGGCATCACAGAATATACTTTATTTTCTAAAAAATATGTCAGCACTTAATAAAGATAATTTAGTTAATAAAAAATTTATTTAAAATCAAATATCAGATAAAAGTTGCTCACGACCCTTAGTGCTTGTTTCAATTTTATGAATATTGCCACCAGCACGATCGTTATCTGGATCTGCTCTTAGAGATGTCACATAAAGACTTGATAATTCCGCACCTCCAAATGTAACGCAGGTAGGTGTATTAGTTGGAAGATCTATTTTTTCTATAATTTTTTCATTTATTGTATCAATACAAATGACACATTTTCCTCTAACTCTTGCTGACCAATAATTATTTTCAATATCAACAGTAGCACCATCTGGCTCTCCAACATTGTTAAAGATCATATTAGAGTCTCGTTTAACGAATGTCCTAAAATCTTGAGAATACTCAAATTTTTGTATTAACCCTGTTGGGGTATCAGCAAAGTACATTAAATTTTGTTCTTGAGAAAACGCTATTCCATTTGAGACAGTAATGTTTGATAAAAGGTGTGTTAAGGATAAGTCTGGAGCTAGTCTGTAAAGATTGGCTATAGGCTTTCTGTTTATTTTATCTGGATCCTCGTTATATGTACCAAATACAATACCTCCATATGGGTCTACTTTTGCATCATTGATACGAGTTTCCTTTATATTGTTTTCAACGTCACATATTTTTTTAAAAGATGAAAAATTTTGATCAGCAATAGCAATAAAATTAGGGAAACCGATTATAAAACCATCTTTTTTTCTAGGCAGAATAAAGCCTGCCCTATCCGGTAAATTAAATTCAAAACTTTTATTTTTATCATCAAGTTTAAAAGCTTTTTTTCCCTGTATGTCAGTCCAAACTAAGCAGTCATATCTTGGGTCCCAAAAACAACTTTCTCCGAGTATATTTTCACATTTAAGTACAGTTGAAACCTGAGCATTATTCATCTTAATTAATTATATTATTTTGCGATATATTAGTAATCAAATATGATTTTGGACAATCATTTAAAATTTTTTCTGTTATATCTTCTCTTTGAATATTAGATGTTAAAATTACTGTGCAACCACCAAATCCAGCTCCTGTAAGTCTAGCCCCAAGAGCACCATGTGACCGGGCTTTTTTAACTACATAATTTAATTCTGGACTAGAGATTTCATAATCTTTATCCATAGAGGAGTGACTCTCATTCATTAATTCTCCAAATGCCTGTGCATTATTATTTTTTAAAAATTGAACAGCTTTTTTTACTCGAAAATTTTCTGAGATGACATGCCTAGCTCTTTTTAAAATTTTAGGATCTTTGATTAAACTTAAGTTAGTAATTTCAGCATGACGTAATGAAGGAATATTAAGAAATTTTGCAGCTGCTTCTGTCTCTCTTTTTCTTTCATTATACAAACCTTCTGAAAGTTTACGTGTACTTCCGGAATGAATTACGACAAAAGTGTACTCGCTAAAGATAGGTATTATTTCTGTGCTCAAATTTTCACAATCCAAGAATAGTGCCTGACCAAATTTAGCTATCGCTGAAGACATTTGATCCATTATCCCACAATAGGTTCCAATAAAATTATGTTCAATCAATTGTCCTATCTGAGCAATTTTGGTTAGTGGTAATTCTAGCTTCACCATTTTACATAAAGCCTTTATCAATGCGATCTCAAGCGCTGCGGATGAGGACAAACCAGAACCTGCAGGAATATCAGATGTCACAGACAAGTTAAGACCTGACATATGATGTCCCTCCTTTCCTAAATAAAACAAAGCACCTCTTACAAAATCTATCCAAGATCCATCTGTTTTAGAGTCAAAAAGAGAAGATTTTTTTCCAAATTCATCGGAAATTCCAACAATTTGTGAGTCTGATCGTGGGCCAATACTAACTTCGATTTTTTGATCAATTAAAGTAGGAAGCACAAAACCGTAGTTATAATCAGTATGTTCTCCAATTAAATTTACTCTTCCATGCGCTTGTGCTGAAGAGACAGGTGAACATTGAAAGTTAGTTTGGAATAATTTTAAACTATTCATCTGGCTTTTCATCACCCCGCAAAATACGAGCTGAGCGCTCTGGAGGAAGATCTACAAGAAAAAATCCGGCAATCTGTTCAACACCTGCTAAATATTTAAGTTTTGTTTTTGATCTGCGAATTGGTTGAAAACAAATGTGAAGATGATGGAATTTCTCATAACCTTTTGGTGATAGCTGCCATGCAAGTGTATAGGGCATAGGAGAATTAAATATTGCATCTAATTTCTTAGAGGCTTCAAGAATTAGTTCTGCAAGATCCTGTTGCTCCTCATCTGAAAGTTCAAATAAATGAGATATTTTTCGATATGGAACAACCCAGATCTCAAAAGGGTATCTTGCCCATCTTGGAACAAAAGATATTGCAGTATTATTTTTTTTTAAAATTAATTCTTCGGGTATGTCAAATAAATATTTATTTAGTGGATTAATTTTTTGAGCAATAGATTGTTTTTTTATTATTTCTGGAATATGTCCAAAACTATAAATTTGTCCATGTGGATGTTCTAATGTTACACCAATTTCTTTTCCTTTATTTTCAAATGGTAAAATATATTTAATTTTAGAGTTATTAATTAATTCTTTAGTCCGAAAAGATAATGCTTGGATGATTAATTCAATTCTCTCCAAAGGCAATTTGGAAAATTCATCATTGTGATTTGAACTATAAGAGATTACATCACAATTTCCAGTTGCTCTATCTGTGTTTATTTCTAAGGATGGAAATTCAGATCTCTCTAATTGAAGAGAGCTGAATCTATTAGTAAAAATAGCAACTTCATATTGATCAACTGGAATATCTGTGGGATTTTTATTATTTGTCATAGGACATAGAGGACAATCAAGTGAGTTAGGAAGAAAAGTTCTATTTTGTCTAGTTGATGAATAACCTACCCACTCAGATCGAGTTGGGTGAAACCGAAGATGGGTTTGATTATCTAAAATAGGGGGTAAACCCTTAAAAAACTTATAATTTAACTCATTTTTACTAAATAAAATTAGCTCTTTACCCTCACCTCTATCAATTTTTTTTATAAATGGGTCTTTAATCATTTAAAGGCTGGTAGCATTGAGCCATGAGCATCTATTAGCTCATCAACCATTTTCCATATTTGATCTAAATTGAGCTCTCCCGCAGTGTGAGGATCGAGCATTGCAGCATAATAAATTGAATCTTTTTTTCGGGTCTTAAGCGCTTCGACGGTTAATTGTTGAACACTAATATTTGTTTGAATCAAATTTGCCAAATGAATTGGCAATGGCGGCACAACTTGTGGAACCAAATCATCTTCTTGAACAACACACGGAACCTCAACACAACTATTATTAGGTAAATTGGGTATCAGATTTGTGTTTAAAACATTACCGTAAATAATATCTTTTTTTCCTGTAATCATAGATAAAATTACTCTTGATGCATACTCCACAGATTTATTATTATCTATTTTTGGATTACTGAGCATATCTTTTTCTTGTTTATCCCATTCTAGAATTTGTTTTTCACATCGACGAATATATTCATTAATTGGAATATCAAATTTTCTGATTAAGTCTTTTTGGTGACTTTTTATAAACCAAGGAGTATACTCAGCAAAATGCTCAGATGACTCAGTAACAAAATAACCAAGTTTTTTTAATACTTCATATCTCACTTTGTTTGAACAGCCATCCCAGTTAGAACCAAAATCTCCTGTCTCACCTTTTTGAAAAATTTTAGGATATAGATCCTCTGTTAAGCCATTATTCAATTTTTTTGCAAACTTAGTAAAAAAGGACATGTGGTTGATACCAGAACACTCAAACTCAATTTTGTTAAAATCCTCACCTATGTCTCTAGCTAAATCAGCAACAGTACCTTGAACTGAATGGCAAAGTCCTACATATCGAAGTTCTGGTACGAAGTGAGAAAGACCAAGACAATTAATGGCCATTGGATTTACATATTGAAGCATCATTGCCCTTGGGCATAGCTCTAACATTTCTTCAGCAATTTCAACTAAAACAGGAACTGTTCTTAACCCGCGCATAATCCCTCCAATGCCCACGGTGTCTGCAATAGTTTGTTGGAGTCCATATTTAGCAGGTATTTCAAAATCAATCAAAGTTGATGGCCTGTAGCCCCCTACTTGTATCATTACTATAACAAAATCAGCCTCTTTTAAGGCTTTTTTTCTATCATTTGTTGATTTGATTGATGCTGAGACTTTAAGAGAGGATGCTATCTTATCTGCAACTATTTGAGAAGTTTTAAGCCTTGATGAGTCAATATCATATAAAGTAATTTCAGAAGAATTTAATTCTGACTCAAGTAAAATATCTGTCAAAATATTTTTCATAAAAACAGTGCTTCCCGCGCCAACAAAAGAAATTTTAGTCAAATCTATCCCTTACTAGCGCCCAAGGTTAAACCAGCTATGAAATGTTTTTGCATTAAAAAAAACATTATGACAGGTGGTATAGCTGCCATGATAGAACCTGCAGATAAAAGATGATACGCGGATATCCATTGACCATTTAAAGATTTCAAACCTGCTGTGATAGGCATCGCATGGTGGCCTTGTATCAATACAGTTGCCCAAAAAAAATCATTCCAAATAAAAGTAAAAATTAACACTGATAGTGCCGCAATTGCAGGTCTAGTCAATGGAAGAACAATTTTTAAAAATATATTAAATTCCGAGGTGCCATCTATCCTTGCGGCTTCAAATAACTCATTTGGTAATGCTTTTATAAAGTTTCTCATAAACAAAGTGCAAAAACCTGTTTGAAAGGCAACATGAAATAAAACTAATCCTGTTACTGTATCATACAAGCCCATTTGGTAAGTTAGGTCTCTTACGGGTATCATTAAAATTTGAAATGGAACAAAATTTCCAGCTATAAATGTAAAAAATATAAACAAGTTTGCCTTAAATCTGTATGATGCAAGTGCAAATCCTGTCATGCAACTTAATGCAACAGCTCCTATCATTGTTGGTATAGTTATTTTAAAACTATTCATTATATAAGAAAGCATTGGTGTATTTTGAAAAACATCTTTTAAATTACTAAATAATAAAAATTCACTTGGCACTCCCCATAAATTTCCTTGAGCAATATCTCCGAGGCCTCTAATGGATGTGAGCATTATTCCAATTAGTGGTATCAACCATATTAATAGTGAAATAGGTATTAAAACTCTGTAAGAAATTTGATTAATTAATGGTCTTTTTTGAATAGGAATTGGAAACATTAAAGACCTTTTTTCTCACTTTGATACATACGGTAGATAAAGAAAAGAATATAAAACATCATGATTGTAAATAATACTGCTGCAATTGCAGATCCATATCCCATTCTATAGCCATACTCACTAAGGGCTGTTTCAAACATATAATACGCTAAGACATTTGTGGAGCCCCAAGGGCCACCTTGGGTCATAATTGCTACCATGTCAAAACTTCTTAATGATCCAATAACTGTTACAACGATAGCTAAGAATGTTGCGGGTCTCAGTTGTGGTAAAATAATATTTTTAAATAAAGAGAAACCTTTAGCACCATCCATTCTACCAGCCTCAATTTGATCGGTATTAAGATTGTTTAAGCCAGTAAGATACAAAATCATACAGTAGGCAATTTGTGGATATATGCCTGCAAAAATTATTCCATAAGTTGCAAAATCTTCATCTGCTAAAATTGCGTAATTGCCAAGACCAATTGCCTCAAGGAATGGTCCAATCACACCGCGTGGATTATAGAACCAAGCAAAAATAATTCCAATTACAACTTGAGAGATCACAAAAGGGAAGAAAAAAAGAGATTTAATTAGCCTAATTCCAAAAATTGTTTGGTTTAAAAAAATTGCCAAACCTAATCCGATAGGAACGGCCAACATAAAAAATATCAACCACTTAATATTATTTATTAAAGATATATAAAAATACTCATCATCTAGTAATTCAATGTAATTTGAAAATCCTACGTAAATTGCTGGTGATAAACCATCCCACTGTAACAAAGATATATATAAAGAGTTAAATATTGGCCAAATAACGTAAACGAGAAATAAAACTAGGCCTGGAAATAAAAAAATCCAAGGGGTTAATCTTTGTTGATTAAGCTTCCACCATGATGATTTTCTATAAGGTATTTGAGTAGAGCTTGGCACCTTTGTTTAGGGGGTGGCACAAAGGCCACCCCTATTTCAATAATTATTTATATACTCTTTGACGTACTTTTTCTAAACGCTCAAGAATTTTGTCTCTTCTATCTGGGTTCACCATATACTCTTGAAAACCCTTCATTCCTTCAGAAGCCATTTCTGCAGGAGCATCTCTATCGTAAAATTGTGCCATAGCGTAAGCATTATTTAACATATTTAAACCTGCTTCTAAGAATGGATCTGGATCGACTTTAGAGCCACTATTGACGGGCAACTGTCCAAGAGTTTTATTCATCTCTTCTTGAACATCAGCTCTACTTAAAAAGATTAGGAATCTTTTTGCGTCTGTCTTGTTTTTTGCACCTGATGCAATATGCATTGTATCAGTTGGTGCCTCTTCAGCCATTGGAATACCTGGGGTTATCTCTGGGAATTGGAAAAAACCAAGATTATCATTAGTTAGTCCGCCCTCTTTAAATAACGCTACTGAGAAATTTCCCATGACATACATAGCAGCTTCTCCGTTTACCATTGGAGGAATTGCTTCCTGCCAAGCTAGTGATGCATGATTTTCTAAAAAATAACCTGGTTTGACTAATTCATCCCATTTATCAAATACAGCATGAACTTTAGGATCTGTGTATGGAACCTCTCCTTTTGTCAAAGCCATGTGAAATTCATAACCATTTGTTCTTAAATTTAAATAGTCAAAAACACCAGCTGTTGTCCAAAGATACTTTGATCCAATTGTAATTGGAGTGATGCCTGCAGCTTTGAGTGTTGCACAAGCAGCTACAAATTCATCCCAAGTTGTTGGTACTGAGATGCCATTCGCTTCAAAAAGATCTTTTCTGTAATATACACCCCATTGATAATAAGTGTAAGGGATACCCCATTGTTTTCCGCCAATTGTCATTGGTTTTTTTGCGTGGGACATTCCTTCTGTCAAATTTCCATCAACCCAACCAGTATCAGACCAAATATCAGATACGTCTTCTACAAGACCTGCTCTTACAAAAGGTAACATTCTGTTTCCTGCGTACCAGTTAAAAACATCTGGTGGATTTGTGGTTAAAAAATTTCTAATTGCTTGTTTGTAACCCTCATGATCAAAGTTATTCACCTCGATAGTCACATCAGGATTTTCTTCTTGGAACTTATTAAAAGCCCATTCAAATGCAGCCTTTGGAGCTGGATCAGTTAAGTCAGTATTGATAACCAGCGTGCCTGCAAAAGCAGAAGAATAACCTAAGCTTGTTACAGCAATTATTGTAGCTAAGATTTTTCTCATATTTATTCCTCCTACAATTACCAATTTGAGATAATAAAGGTAATATTGTTATATAACGATGACAATATACTAGTAATTATCTACTATTAAAAATCAAAAATATAAGTATTTAAATTTTGAAAAAATTTATTAAAGCTTAAAAATAACGGTTTTAGTTGGATTTTGACAGATACTTTTCCCACTTCCAAGCAGTCATTAATATGGTTTTCAAATCTGAGTATTTAGGAGACCAATTTAATTCATCTTTAATTTTTTTATTATCAGCAATTAATTGCGTTGGATCTCCTTTTCTTCTAGCTGATATTTCATAAGATATTTTAGTATTTGTGATTTTTTCAGCTAAATTGAATATTTCCATGACACTGAAACCTTGGCTATTGCCAATGTTGTAAATATCAGATTTTTTTGTTTGCATTAAATTTTCCAAAGATAGAAGGTGGGCTTCAGCAATGTCCATAACGTGTATATAGTCACGTATGCAAGTTCCATCCTTTGTATCATAGTCGTCACCATAAATAGTAAAGTTTTCTCTTCTGCCTGACGCAGTTTGTAAAATGAGAGGAATAAGATGTGTTTCAGGTTTATGTCTCTCACCAATTGAGCCATCTATATGAGCTCCGCATGCATTAAAATATCTAAGTGAGATGTATTTAAAACCGTAAGCTTTGTCATAGTCTTTTAAAACTTTTTCGATAACGGCCTTTGTATTTCCGTAAGGGTTTACAGGAGATATCTTTTCATCCTCTGTAATAGGAATGTTTTGTGGCTCTCCATATACTGCAGCAGTGGAAGAAAATATAAAGTTAAGAATTTTTAGTTCTAACATACAGTTAAGAAGATTAAGTGTATTAATTACGTTATTTTCATAATATTTCTTTGGATTAATATAAGACTCTCCAACATTTATAGATGAAGCAAAATGCATAACCACTTCATACTTATTTTCTTTAAGAATTTTATAGACGTGGTCTTTATTAGATAAATCACAATTATGTAATTTGTAGTTTTGAGAATTTAATTCAAACCCGGTTGATAAGTTATCAAGTATTTCTATTTCGTAATCAGTATCTTGGAAGCGTTTTAACATATGAGAGCCTATATATCCTGCCCCGCCAACAACTAAGATTTTCATGAATTAACCTTATAATGGCTCATTAAAAATTTCATAGGAATAATTTTATTTTCAAATGAGACTAAAATAAATTGTTCAAAATTCATTAAAATGCAATAATTTTATTGATTTCTATGATAAGCAAAAGTAGTAACATTTCAGCAAAAGATTATGAGCTTTTCCTCAATTACTCTAAAGAATTAGGATTAGATCGAACAATGGTACAGGCAGCTGGAGGAAATACCTCAATCAAAGACGGCGATACAATGTGGATTAAGGCCTCTGGTAAATGGCTTATCGACACAGGTTCATCAGAAACAATGGCCGCAGTAAGTATTTCTAAAATTAAAGACGCTCTTAAAAATAATAACTGTTCTTATGATGATATTCTAAAGTCAGTTGATTTAATAAATTCACCAAAAAGGCTTCGTCCATCAATTGAATCCCCAATGCATGCAATTCTAGATTTCAAATATATTTTTCATACACATGATATTTACGTTAATGCATTAGCTGTACAGAAAAATTCCCACATAAAATTTAAAGAGATACTTTCAGATCTTAATTGGAAATTTATACCATATGTTAAACCTGGTATCGAACTCTGTCGTAAAATAATAGAAGTTAAGACACAGAAGGATGATATTTTTATATTAGAAAACCATGGTCTTATTATTTGTGGTGAGGATTTAGAGGAAATAAAAAAGCTAAATCAACTTGTTAGATATCGCCTAAAAGAATTCAATGATAAAACTAGTATCGTTGATAAAACTAAATCAAAAATTAAAATTGTTAATCTGAAAAATACTGGATTTAAATTTTGTGAAGATAGTTTAATCAATAATCTCGCTTTTAACCAACCTTGGATTGACAAAATTACTAAAGGGACACTTCTGCCTGATTTTTTAGTATTTCTTGGACCAAAACTTCTAGCTCTTGATCCAAAAGCTAATGGTTTTGTTGAGAAGCTAGATAAAATATCCAAAGAACCTTTACCCCTCAATTCATGTGTAATTTTAATTGGGCATGGCGTTATAATTCGCGATAATGCATTAAAAGGAACAGTTGATATAATTCGATGTATATATGATTTGTTATGTCTGATACCAGATAATGTTGATCTTCAATATTTAAGTGAAAATGAAATGAGCTTTCTTTTAAATTGGGAAGCGGAACATTATCGACAGAGTCAGAACAAAAAAATCTTATGAAAAAACCTAATATCAGAAACAATATTGCTGTATTGGATATTGGTAAAACACATGCCAAGGTAATCTTATTTGATGCTTATCGTTTAAAAGAATTGGAAGTTTTTCAAACCGAAAATTTTATTTTGAATAACTCGTTGTATCCACACTTTGATATAGACTCGCTTAAAAATTTTATCATCAATTCTTTAAGTAGTATTGCGGAAAAATACTTAGTTGACTCAATATTTGCATCAACTCATGGCGCATGTATAGCTTTGATGTCTAAAGGAGAACTAGCCCTTCCTGTTATTGATTATGAATTTGATGG
>ENA-OSEY01001022-OSEY01001022.1-marine-metagenome-genome-assembly--contig:-NODE-1022-length-19797-cov-13.581136_pt1 | contig 19797 bp, 14 predicted proteins | sample MGYA00248465_ERZ534230 | MGnify/ENA primary metagenome ERZ534230 (study PRJEB26409, sample SAMN06344110) | marine metagenome | isolation source: Sea water from surface | place: Atlantic Ocean:Southern...
ATGTCTTCATGTGCAATGGTTGGGAGTGCAGTCGCATCAGCCACAACAGGCTCTGAAGTAAATTTTGGATTAACAAAAGCTAAAAATATGATGTTTTACACTCCTGAAAAATTTCCACCTCATGACAAGGAAGCATGGAAACAATACTCAAATTTAACTTGTGATGAATTAAGAATTTTGCTTCGTGAAAAAAAACGAATCTATGAAGATAAGAAGTTTAAAATACAATTTAATGCCAAAGATGAAAATATTATTGAATATTGGATTGCAAGTAGGGAAGTTTCTGATGTTGTAACTGCTGCTAAGCAAAATGAGAATTGCATCGTAGGACGTTTAGGTGTTTTTGAGAAAGATGAGTGAACTGAGCTTTAAAAAACTCCAAGTAGTAAGTGACTTTTCTCCAGCAGGCTCTCAACCCAATGCAATAAAAGAACTAGTTGAGGGACTAAATGATGGCTTACTTCATCAAACTTTGCTTGGAGTAACTGGTTCTGGAAAAACATATACGATGGCGAAAGTTATTGAGGAAACTCAAAGACCAGCTATCGTGATGGCACATAACAAAACCTTGGCTGCCCAATTATATGGAGAGTTTAGGGACTTTTTCCCAAATAATTCTGTTGAATATTTTGTTTCTTATTATGACTATTATCAGCCAGAAGCTTATGTTCCTACTTCAGATACATATATTGCTAAAGATGCATCGATTAATGAGCACATTGAGCAAATGAGGCTTTCAGCAACAAAAGCATTAATTGAAAGAAAGGATACGGTAGTTGTTGCAACTGTATCCTCAATTTATGGTCTAGGAGCACCGGAGTCGTACTTAAAAATGGTGATTCATTTAGATCGAGGAGATATGGTTTCTCAGCGTGATTTAGTTTTACGATTATCTGAACTTCAATACACAAGAAACGATTTAGATTTTAGGAGAGCAACTTTTAGAGTAAGAGGAGATACTGTTGATGTTTATCCCGCTGATTCAGACAAAGAGGCATTGAGAATTGAATTTTTTGGTGATGAAATTGAAAAATTATCATGGTTTGATCCTCTTACAGGAGTCATTATTAGCGAGATTCCAAGAGTCACGATTTTTCCTAAAACCCATTACGTCACACCAAAAGATACAGTTACAAATTGCATTCCAGATATAAAAGATGAATTGAAAACACGACTTAACTTTCTAAGAGACAACAATAAACTTGTTGAGGCTCAAAGATTAGAAGAGAGAACAAATTATGACATCGAAATGATGCGTGAGCTTGGTTATTGTCAGGGTATTGAAAATTATTCAAGATATTTAAGTGGCAGAAAACCTGGAGAGTCGCCACCATGTTTATTTGATTATATTCCAAAGGATGCAATTGTTTTTATTGATGAATCGCATGTTTCTGTTCCACAAATAGGAGCAATGTATAAAGGTGACAGGTCAAGAAAAGAAACACTAGTTGAATATGGTTTTAGACTTCCATCAGCTTTGGATAATAGGCCTTTAAAATTTGAGGAATGGGAAATGTTGGCACCACAAAGAATTTATGTATCTGCCACTCCAAGTAAATATGAAAATGAAAAGCAAGATAATTTAGTCGAGTTGCTAGTAAGACCAACTGGCCTCACAGACCCTGAAGTAGAAATAAGACCTGCCTCGACACAAATTGATGATGTTATAGGCGAATGTAACGAAAGAGTTGCAATGAAAGAAAGAGTATTAGTGACCACTCTTACAAAAAGAATGGCAGAAGATTTAACAGATTACTTAAATGAAAATAATATATCTGCGAGATACATGCACTCTGATATAGACACAGTAGAGCGTGTTGAAATTATTAGAGATCTTAGATTGGGTAAATTTGATGTTCTTGTTGGCATTAATTTATTAAGAGAGGGCTTAGATATTCCTGAGGTAAGTCTCGTTGCAGTTTTAGATGCAGATAAAGAGGGGTTTTTGAGATCTGATACTACTTTAATTCAAACAATTGGAAGAGCAGCAAGAAATTTGAGGGGGAAGGCTATTTTATATGCAGACAAAGTAACCGGATCAATGCAAAGGGCAATAGATGAAACAGATAGAAGAAGGTCCATTCAAGAAGAGTTTAATGACAAAAACAACATCACGCCAAAATCTATTTCAACAAAAGTTAAAGATATTATGGAAGGCGCAAGAATAATTAAGGGAAATACCAAAAAGAAAAAAGAAGACATTGATAAAATTGTTACCTTTAAGATTAAGGATGACACTGTAGATAACATTACTGAGACTTTACAAAAATTAGAAGATGAGATGTTTGCTTTGGCAAAAAAAATGGAATTCGAAAAAGCTGCAGTTTGCAGAGATAAAATAACTTCGCTTAAAAGAAAGTTAATTGATCTTTAGGATTTACACATGCATGAGCACTCATTAATTGATAATAGCTCTTAACTCTATCAACATAATCTATAGCCTGTTGAGCCCTCGAGTAGGATCCGTTATCCATCATATTAAGATCTTCTCCAGTAGTTACTTTGAGTTTTTCTTTTATATCCTCCCAAGTAACGTTTTCAATATTTGAATCTATTTGACCAGCTATTTTAATGATATTTGTTGGTCCAAGATTATAACTTGCCAATACAATTGATAATTTATCAGCTTCGGAGGGACCGATTTTATTTTTATTTTGAAGCATGGAAAAATATTTTGCTCCGCCTTTAATATTTTGTTCAGGATTTAGTCTTTTTTCAACGCCAACTAAGGCTGCAGTCTCTAATGTAACCATCATCATACCTCTAACACCCATATTAGATTTTGCTCTTGGATCCCATTGAGATTCTTGAAATGAGATTGCTGCTAAAAGATTCTTTTCAATGTTTGTTTCTCTAGATGCTGATGCAAACATTTCGTCGTATTGAGGATATCTATTTTCGAGCAAGTCTTTAAATTTATTTTTTTCAAAGTTGTTTAATGAAGACTCTTCATAAGAATTTATTAGAATTTCTTCACAACTCATTTCTTTGTTAAAGAAAGAACAACCCACCAAAAAGACCGTAATGGCTGAAAATAAAAAAAATCTAAAGATATTCCCCATTTTTAATTATTTAATTCATAAAGACTTTATAATTAATATGTTATATACAATATTTCAGACTTAAAGAAGTGTCAAAGACTAAAAACTTTATATTTAAGGGTAAGCAAAGTTTTTCAAGTTCTAAGCTTGATCAGATCAAGCACCAATTCTCAAATTCAAATAAAATCGATGCAAAAATATCATCTAATGAGATTTATTTGGTTCAATCTAAATCTGAAAAAATTAATCATGAGGGTCTTCAAGACATTCTTGCTGCAAAAGAGAATGACGCAGAGTTTACTTTTTATGTAGGACCAAGATTAGGAACAATTTCACCATGGTCATCTAAAACAGAGGACATCATCAGAAACGTTGGTTTCGATAATATCGAAAGAGTTGAAAGACTATATGGATTTAATCTTGAATGTGATTCTGAAATTAATGCACTAGATCTTTCGATGTTTTACGATCGAATGACTCAATCGATTTATAACAATAAAGATGATTTTAAGAATCTTTTTAAATCAGATAAACCCAGATCCTTGAATCACATCAACATTTTAGAAGAAGGTAAATCAGAGCTTGAAAGAGCAAACAAGTCATTTGGGTTTGCTATGAGCGATCAAGAAATAGATTACTTATATGATTTTTACAATAACGAAAAAAGAAATCCCACCGATGCAGAATTGATGATGTTTGCTCAAGCTAATTCTGAGCATTGTAGACACAAAATATTTAATGCTAAATGGAATGTAGGCGGTTCTCAAAAAAATAATACACTATTTGATTTAATAAAAGAGACAAGCAAATCATCTCCAGATGGAATAATTTCAGCTTATAAAGATAACGCGGCAATTATTGAGGGGTCAAAAGTTGAGAGATTGAATTTAAATGAATCTAATGAATATGAATTTAAAGAGGATAATTTAAATTCAACTATTAAAGTCGAAACTCATAACCATCCAACAGCAATTTCACCATATCCAGGAGCTTCAACAGGATCTGGTGGAGAAATTCGAGATGAGGGAGCTACAGGAAGGGGCGCAAAACCTAAAATTGGGTTGGTTGGTTTTAATGTTTCTAATTTAAGAATTCCAAACCTTTTGAGAAGCTGGGAAAAGAATGAGCTTAAACCATCAAGAATTGCATCCCCGCTAGATATTATGATTGAAGCCCCGATCGGAGCAGCTGCTTTTAATAATGAATTTGGGAGACCATCAACCCTTGGATATTTTAGATGTTTTGAAACCGACTTTGACAATAACAAAGCCTTTGGATATCACAAACCAATAATGCTTGCTGGAGGTATAGGTGAAGTAAGGGATGTAAATAACTTTAAATTACAAATTAAAGAAGATTATTTAGTTGTTGTTTTAGGAGGACCTGCAATGCTTATTGGTCTTGGTGGAGGTGCTGCATCATCAGTCTCATCAGGAGATAGCGACGAAGATTTAGATTTTGCTTCCGTTCAAAGAGACAATGCTGAAATGGAAAGAAGATGCCAAGAGGTCATTAATAAATGTTCATCACAAGAAAATAGCTTTATTGAGTTTATTCACGATGTTGGTGCTGGTGGACTATCCAATGCAATTCCTGAATTAGCTAAAGATTCTAATCTGGGTGTGTATATTGAATTATCAAAAATTCCAAATGCAGATAAGTCCATGTCACCTATGGAAATTTGGTCTAATGAATCTCAAGAAAGGTATGTATTAGCAATTCATAAAGATAATAAAAATGCTTTTGAAAAGATATGTCAAAGAGAGAGATGTGAATATGCAATTGTTGGACATACAACAAAAGAAATGTCTGTAAAACTTTATGATGAGCAAAACAAAAACTATCCAGTTGATGTGCCATTATCAATGCTATTCGGCGATCTTCCAATTACAGAAATGGAAGTTAAAGAAGAATTTGTTGAAACATTTAATGAAGATAATTCAGAAGACATTGATCTGAGTGATTCAATTACTAAAGTTCTTCAACATCCGACTGTTTCATCAAAATCTTTCCTAATAACAATTGGTGATAGAACAGTAAGTGGAATGGTTGCAAGAGATCAGTTCGTGGGGCCATATCAAGTTCCTGTTTCTGACTATTCACTAAGCTTAAGATCTTATACATCAAATAATGGAGAAGTTCTAAGTATTGGAGAAAAGCCTACCATTGCTCTTATAAACCCTGCCGCATCTATGAGAATGGCTCTTGGCGAAGCTTTAACCAATATGTCAGGAGTTGTTATTAAAGGATTAAATAATGTTCAAGTGTCTGCAAATTGGATGGCAGCATCTGGAGAAAATTCAGATGACTTTGCCTTGAGGTCTGGAGTTGAGGCCTTATCAAAAATTGCGGTCGATTTAAAAGTTTCTATACCTGTTGGAAAAGATTCTTTATCTATGAGAACTAAGTGGTCAGAAAATAATTCAGATTATGAAGTATCAAGTCCCTTGTCTGGAGTTATTACAGCAATGGCACCAGTAGATGATGTTACAGAGTCAGTTACTCCAGAATTAAATACTTCTGATGATACAAGCATTCTTTTGATTAAGTTAAATAATAAAAATAGGTTGGCTGGATCAATATTCTCAGAAATTACTGAAACAAAATATCAACATACCCCAGACATAGATGATATTGAGGTATTCGAAAAACTGTTTTCAGGTATTCAAAATCTTTTGAAAAGTAAAAAAATACTAGCAATGCATGATATTTCTGATGGAGGTCTTATAACAACATTGTTAGAAATGTGCTTTACCAAAAAAGTTGGTATGAGATTGAATTTAGATGATTCATCAGGCGTCAATGAATTCCTTTTCTCTGAAGAAATTGGCTTTGCAATTCAAATTAAGAAAAATAATCTTGATGAAATTACAAAGAATCTAACGAATGAAAATATTTATGTAAAAAATATAGCTGAAATAATAGATGGTGAGCAATTTTCAATTTTTAAGAATGATTCAGAGCTTTTTAGTAAGTCAGTTATTGAATTAGAAAAAAATTGGCGAGAGACTTCTCATGCTATTCAATCCATAAGAGATAACGAAGAAATTGCAAACTCTGAACTAAGTTTGCTTGATGATAGAAATTTTCAAGGACTTAAAAGCAATATCTCGTTTGATGAAAATGAGCTTAAGCATATTAATATCAAAAGAACAAAGCCTAAAGTAGCAATTTTAAGAGAACAGGGCGTAAATGGACAAAATGAAATGGCAGCTGCTTTTACCCTTGCAGGCTTCAATGCTTTTGATGTTCATATGCAAGACCTTCTTGATGGAAATACAAATTTAAAGGACTTTCAGGGTATGGCAGTATGTGGTGGTTTCTCATACGGTGATGTTCTGGGTGCTGGAGGAGGCTGGTCAAAAACTATTTTGTACAACAATCTTGTTAAAGATCAATTTCAAGAATTTTTCAGTGATGAAAAAGTTTTCACATTAGGTGTATGTAACGGATGCCAGATGCTCTCAAATTTAAAAGATATTATTCCAGGAGCTGAATTTTGGCCAAGTTTTGAAAGAAATTTATCAGATCAATTTGAAGCCCGTTTGGCTCAAGTAAAAATATCAAAAACAGAGTCGGTTCTTTTAGATGGGATGGAGGATTGGATGATACCAGTTGCATCAGCTCATGGAGAAGGAAGAGCTCAATTTAATAATAATGATCTTCAGGAATTAGAAAAATCCAATCAAATAGCCATGCATTTTGTTGATTCATCAGAAAACTCATCTGAAATATATCCTATTAATCCAAACGGCTCACCTAATGGCATAACAGGTATTACAGCTTCTAATGGGAGAGTTACCATTATGATGCCTCATCCAGAAAGAGTTTTTAGAAAAGTTCAACTAAGTTGGCACAGAAAAGACTGGAATGAGTACTCTCCTTGGATGCAAATTTTTATAAATGCAAAAAAATTTAGCGATAAAAATTAATTACCAAAGTTTTATATCTTCTTCTCTAAAAATAAAATCGCCTTTTTTGAGATCCTCAATATAGTACTCAAGTGTTTTTTTAACAGTAGGAAAGGCTATTTCATCCCATAAAATTTCATCAATATCAAATAGCCTCACATCTGAACTTTCAAAAGTTGGACCATAGTTATCATCTAAAAGATCAGCTAAAAAAAACATATGCACTTGATTAATATGAGGCAGACTAAACATTGAATATGCCATTTTAATTTTTGCCTTTGAACCAGTTTCTTCAAAAGTTTCTCTAATAGCACCTTCTTGGAGAGTTTCAGCATTCTCCATAAAACCAGCAGGTAAAGTCCATAAACCTTTACGAGGATTGATATCTCTTTTTGCCATTAGTATTTTGTTATCTCTTATACATAACGCGCCAACAACATTGTTTGGATTCGTGTAGAAGATTGAATCACAGTCTTGGCAGCAATATCTTTTAATATTGTCATGTTCTGGAATCATAAATTCCAGGTTTGAGCTGCCGCAATTAGAACAATATTTCAATTTCCTTCCTTATTTAAAGATTATAGATACTTTAGACGTTAAAATTATCCATATGATTAACAGCATAAAGCAAAAACTTGAACAAATAAATCTCATTGATACTACTGATCATAAAAAAGCTGGTGTGATGATTATTCTTTTACAAAATGATAATGATAGCGGCATCAAAATTTTATTTACTAAACGGTCTTCAAGTCTATCAACTCACTCTGGTGAGGTAAGTTTTCCTGGAGGCAAGTGGGAGGAAGGCGATAAAGACCTTTATGAAACTGCTTTAAGAGAAAGTAATGAGGAAATAAATTTAGATACAAAGAATTTAAAAAAATTAGGTGCACTTAATTATTTGATATCGCGACATAAGATCGAAGTTCATCCATATGTAGGACATCTTATAAAGAATCAAGATTTCAAGGGAAATTATGAGATAGATGAGATATTTACAGTACCTTTAGAATTTCTAATGGAACCTGAAAACATAACCTATAACGAATTCAAAAAAAATGATTTAAAACTATATATTCCTAGTTGGGTTTATAATGGTAATAAAATTTGGGGCCTCACAGCCATGATAGCAGCGGATTTTTTGAATATTTGTTTTGATGCTGCCATAAAAACTGACTTTGATTTAATAAGAAAATACGATGAAAATTAATCTGGGTGACAAAAAAATTAAAACTGAGGGAGATGACTTTTGGATTGCTCCAAACGCAACTGTTATTGGAGACATAATCTTAAAAAAAGATGCAAGTATATGGTTCAATGCAGTTTTAAGAGGTGATAATGAACCAATTGAAATTGGTGAGGGCTCTAACGTTCAGGATGGCGCAATTTTACATACAGATCCTGGATTTAAGTGTACTATCGGCAAGATGGTAACTGTTGGACACATGGCTATGCTTCATGGATGCACTATTGGTGACGGAAGTTTGATCGGAATTGGTTCTGTAGTTTTAAACGGAGCTAAAATAGGAAAAAATTGCATTATCGGGTCCAAGGCACTAGTTACAGAAGGCATGGAAGTGCCTGATGGTTCAATGGTTTTAGGCATTCCAGGAAAAATTAAAAAGGTTCTTAGCGAAGAAGAACAAAGCGTTGTTTCTATTGGTGCTTCTCATTACGTAGAAAATTACAAAAAATATAAGCAAATAATGAATTCAGATGAAAACAAGTGATATTAGAAAAGCCTTTTTAGATTTTTTTAATTCAAAGAATCATGAAGTTGTTGCTTCAAGCTCTCTAGTTCCATCAAATGATGAAACTCTATTATTTACAAATGCAGGAATGGTGCAGTTTAAGGATGTTTTCTTAGGTACTGAGACTAAAAATTTTAAACGAGCTGCAACCTCACAAAGATGTATTAGAGCTGGAGGCAAGCATAATGATTTAGAAAATGTTGGTTATACCTTAAGACACCATACATTTTTTGAAATGTTAGGTAATTTTAGTTTTGGAGATTATTTTAAAGAAGATGCTATTAAATTCGCATGGGAATTTTTAACAGAGGAACTTAAGCTAGATAAAGAAAAATTATGGATCACTGTTTATAAAGACGATGATGAGGCTGAAGAAATTTGGAAAAATATTATTGGAATTGATCCAGGCAGAATAGCTAGATTAGGTGATGATGATAATTTTTGGTCTATGGGTGATACAGGACCATGCGGGCCATGCTCTGAAATATTTTATGATCATGGAGAACACATTGATGGAACACCTCCAGGGGCCGAAGGTGATGAAGGTGATAGATTTATCGAAATATGGAATCTTGTCTTTATGCAATTTAATAGAGATGAAAGTGGAAAAATGGAACCACTTCCAAAACCATCTGTTGATACTGGAATGGGATTAGAAAGAATTGCAGCGGTTCTACAGAGCGTTAATTCAAATTATGAAACGGATGTTTTTAAAGATTTAATCAATGCTTCAGAAAAAATACTTGGCAGCGAAGGAAGTACATCTCACAAAGTTATTGCTGATCATATTCGATCAAGTGTTTTTTTAATATCTGATGGAGTAATTCCTGAAAAAGAAGGAAGAGGCTATGTCTTGAGAAGAATAATGAGAAGAGGCATCAGACATGGATATAAAATTGGTGCCAAAAAACCATTTATGCATTTACTTGTAAAAGATTTAATAAAACTAATGAATTCTGCTTACCCAGAATTAAAGAAAAAACAAAAAGATATTATTGAATTAATTAAGAATGAAGAGATTAAATTCTTTGAAACGCTTGAGACAGGAATAGAAATACTTGAAGACACTATTTCCAATATGAAAAATAAAACTCTGTCTGGCGATGTAGTTTTTAAATTACATGACACTTATGGTTTTCCATTTGATTTGACTGCAGATATTGCAAGAGAAAAACAGCTTGATATTGACGAAGAAAGATTCAATGAGTGCATGAATCAACAAAAACAAACCTCGAAAGCATCAAGCAGTTTTGTATCTTCGCTCCCAGCAGCATCTGGAATTGAAGAGACTAAATTTTTAGGTTACGAAAATTTAGAGTCTGATTCAAAAGTTTTGGTTATTTGGAAAGATCAGGAAAGAATAGATGCAGCTAAGAATAAAGAGGAAATATTTTTTGCATGTAATCAAACACCTTTTTATGCTGAAGCTGGTGGACAAATTGGAGATAAAGGAAAATTTGCATCTCAATCGTCAACTGGTAGTATTTTAGATTGTAAGAAACAAGGTAAAGTATATATTCATAAGGCAATTGTTGACAAAGGAAGCATTAAAACCGGTGACGTTATTAAAATGAGTGTTGAAAAAGAAAAAAGGTCTGCAATTGCTATACATCATTCATCAACTCATTTAGTTCATGCAGCATTAAGAGCGGTTTTGGGTGATCATGTTCAACAAAAGGGGTCCTTGGTTGACGAAAATAAACTTAGATTTGATTTTTCTCACACTAAACCACTTACGAAAGAAGAAATTACTAAGATTGAGGATATTGTAAATAAAGAGGCCCTAAAAAATCTCGAAGTAAAAACTGAATTAATGAAATTAGATGATGCTCTTAAGTCTGGAGCTATGGCATTGTTTGGAGAAAAATATGATGATGATGTAAGAGTTCTTACTATGGGAGAAAACTCATATTCGGTAGAACTATGTGGTGGAACTCATGTCAATCGAACAGGAGATATAGGATTTTTTGTAATTACAAACCAATCAAGTGTTGCTTCAGGAATTAGAAGAATTGAAGCATTGGCAGGGTCAAAGTCTATTGAGCATGTAAAAAAATTAAGGGACGTTAATTTATCTTTACAAAATTCTCTTAACGTATCAGCTGATGAACTTCAAGAAAAGGTAAATTCTTTGATTGAAGAGAATAAGAAATTAAAGAAATCTTCAAAGAGCAAAAGTGCCAAGAAATCAGTAATTTCATCAGAAATGCATGAATTTGGCGATTGGAAATTAATTGTTGAGCAAGTAGATGTTGAGGATACAAAAGATTTAAGATCTCTTGCTGATGAACAGAAAAATACAAATGAAAAATTATGCGTAGTTATTTTTACAGAGTCATCAAATAAAATTGCTTTAGTCTGTGGAGTTACAAAAAATCTAACTGAATCTTTATCAGCAAAAGAAGTTGTATCTGAGTTATCTAATCAAATTAATGGTAAAGGTGGAGGTAGATCTGATTTTGCCCAAGGTGCTGGCGAAACAGATAATATTAAAGATTTCGTGACTTCTATTCCAAATTCAGTAAAATCCCTCGCAAAATAGAAAATACTATGTCTGAAATTGTTGTTCAAAAATTTGGAGGTACATCTGTTGGAACAGTCGACAGGATAGATTCTGTAGCTGAAATAATTAAAAACGCCTCTAAATCAAACAAAATAGTTGTTGTAGTCTCGGCAATGGGTGGTGAGACAAATAGACTTGTTGATTTAGCTAAAGCGTTTGGAGATGATCCTGACAAAAGAGAATTTGATGCCTTAGTATCTACAGGTGAAACAGTAAGTTCCGCTCTATTAACTATGGCACTTCATTCTAAAGGAGTAAAAGCAAAATCATTTTCGGCATCTCAAATTTCTATGAGAACCACTAGTTCATACTCTAAAGCAAAAATTCTTGATGTAGATGCTAAGAAAATTTTAGATGTTGTTGAAAACGATACGATTCCAATTATTACAGGTTTTCAAGGAGTGACAGAGGGTGGCGATGTGACAACTCTTGGCAGAGGAGGGTCTGATACAACAGCAGTAGCTATTGCAGCTCAAATTGCAGCAACTAGATGTGACATATTTACAGATGTTGATGGAATTTTTACCACAGACCCTGGTGTAGTTCCTAATGCAAAAAAATTAGATTCAATTACAATGGAAGAGATGCTTGAGCTTGCAGGTCAGGGTGCAAAAGTCGTGCAAACTAGAGCAGTAGAATTTGCTAATAAATACAAGGTTCCAGTTAGAGTTTTATCAAGTTTTAATGATGGAAATGGAACTTTAATTTCATTAAAGGATGAAAGTATGGAAAATGCATTAGTATCAGGAATAGCATTTCAAAAAGATCAGGTAAAGTTTACCCTTCATAGTGTTGGAGATACTCCTGGTACAGCTTTCAAGATACTTGGACCAATAAGTGATGCAGAAATAGAAGTTGATGTTATTGTTCAAAATGTAAGTATTGACGATAAAACAGATTTTACTTTTACCGTATCAAATGAAGACAAAGAATCAGTTGAAAAGATACTCACAGACCTCAAAACTGAAGTTGACTACAAAGAGGTAATAATCAATTCAGACATTGCAAAAGTTTCTCTTGTTGGAGCAGGAATGAGATCTCAAGCCGGCGTTGCAAGCAAGGCTTTCAAAGCTCTTTCAGAAAACGATGTAAACATTCAAATTATTTGTACATCTGAAATTAAGATTACAATGGTTATAGATGAAGCATTGGTTGATAAAGCAGTTAATGTTCTTCATGAAGAGTTTGAACTTGAAAAATAAATGTACGACATAATTTTAAAAAACTGCAGTATTGTGAATGAAAATCAGATTAAAGAATCTGATATTGCGATCAAAAATCAAAGAATAGATTTAATTTCAACTTCCATAGATTCTGAAGCTAGAGAAGTAATAGATTTAAATGGTAGATATGTAATACCAGGATTGATTGATGATCAGGTCCATTTTAGAGAACCTGGATTAACTCATAAAGGTGACATAGCAACAGAATCAAAGGCGGGTCTTGCTGGAGGTGTAACTAGTTTCTTTGAAATGCCAAATGTAAATCCAACTACTACCACAAATGAAAATCTAACAAAGAAGTTTGAATTGGCTAGTACCAGAGCTCTTTCTAATTACAGTTTTCATCTTGGAGCAAGTAATACAAATATTGAAGAAATTAAAAAGGTTGATATTCATCAGGCATCAGCACTTAAAGTTTTTATGGGAGCCTCTTTTGGAGAAATGCTTGTTGATGATATAGATGCACTTGATGACATTTTTAACTACTCACCATTGATAGTTGTAACGCATTGTGAAGACCAAAAAACTGTGAAGAAAAATGAAGAGATATATTTAAATAAATATGGAGAAGATTTGTGTGCTGAACATCATCATTTAATAAGAGATGTTGATAGTTGTTATTTATCAAGCTCATTGGCAGTTGATTTGGCTAAAAAATATGATTCTGATCTTCATGTATTCCATTTAACAACAGAGAAAGAAATGGAACTATTTACACCAGGTAAAGTTGATGGCAAAAAAATTACTGCAGAGGTGTGCGTTCACCACATGTACTTTAACGAATCCAGATATGCAGATCTTGGCAACCAGATAAAATGTAATCCATCAATAAAATTTGAGTCTGATAGGCTTGCACTTATAGACGCATTGCTCGAGGACAAGATTGATATTATTGCGACTGACCATGCTCCTCATACATGGGAGGAAAAAAATCAAAGCTATTCTAAGGCACCTGCTGGACTTCCTCTTGTTCAACATGGCATGCAAATACTAATGGATTTTTATCATCAAGATATTTTGTCGCTTGAAACAATAGTTCAGAAAACAAGTCACAATGTTGCTAATAGATTTCAAGTTAAAGATAGAGGATATATAAGAGAAGGATATTATGCTGACTTAGCAGTTTTAGATTTAGATACTCCCTATACTGTATCTCAAGATAATATTTTGTATAAATGTGGCTGGTCTCCTTTTGATGGACATACATTTAAATCTTCTATATTTATGACTATTGTTAATGGTAATGTTGCTTTCAAAGATGGCAAAGTTGAAGAAAACTTACCAAACGGTATGCAAATAGAATTCGATAGATAATTTAGTTATCTTTATATTTTCAAAGAGTTATAATCCCTCTTCTTAAATACAAATAGGAGAGTTGGCTGAGTGGTCGAAAGCGCCTCCCTGCTAAGGAGGTAACTGGGCAACTGGTTCGAGGGTTCGAATCCCTCACTCTCCGCCAGATATATGGTTTAATAAGTTATGAGTAGTGAAGCAATTAAAAAATTCTTAGATGGTTTTTCAGTAGAAGTAACACCAAAGGCTGCATCTAAAATAGAAAATTTTGAAGACTATATTCCATCAGGAACCCTTGTATATATTGCACATATCGAAGGAACTCCGATTGAAGAGATGGTTGAAACAGCTAAGAAAATTAATGATCAAGGCTTTTGTGCAATGCCTCATTTTCCTGCAAGAATTATCAAGGATAAGAATGTGCTTGAAGACTGGATTTCTAGATATAAAAATGAAGCTAATGTTTCAAATGCGCTCTTAATTGCTGGCGGTGCAAATAAACCATACGGACAATATGATTCTTCAATTCAACTAATAGAATCTGAACTATTTGATAAAGCAGATTTTAATAATCTTCATATCGCTGGACATCCTGAAGGTAGCATGGATATTGATCCCGATGGATCAACAACTAATGTTGATCAAGCACTGTCTTGGAAAAACGAATTTAGTAAGCGAACTGATGCAAACATGGCAATTACTACACAGTTTAGTTTTGATGCAAATTCTGTAATTAGTTGGGCAAATAACATAAAAGAAGCCGGCATTGATATCCCTGTTCATATCGGTATAGCTGGCCCTGCAAAATTACAAACACTTCTTAGATATTCGATTGAATGTGGTGTTGGAGCTTCTATAAAAATAATTCAGAAACGTGCAAAGGATTTAACTAAATTGCTTTTGCCATATAAGCCAACGAATATCATCACAGAATTAGCAACTTATAAAGCTAATAATCCTTCATTTAATATTGAAAAAGTTCATTTCTTCCCGCTAGGTGGAATCAAACAAGTATCAGATTTCGTTAAAGAAGCCTGTTAATTATGTAAATAAAATTTACCTAATTTTTGCGTTTTTGTTACATTCTTCTATTAATATATAAGATTATTTAAATAATAAGGGAGATATTATGGAAGATATTATTGTGCAAAGTGCAATGGCTGAAATAGCTATGTGGGATGCTTTTCATACTGGCAGAGGTGCAAACGCCACAGGGTTACTTGCTTTAATCCTTGGTTTTTGGGTTGCAGCCAGATTTAGCAGTGTTTCACTAGAAAAAAATGTAAATTTATTTGGAAAAATAATTATTACTGCTTTTGCAGTAAGTATATTTATGATGTCAGTAATTGTATTTACAAATATTGGCAATCTTTTTGAAGGTCAAGCCGCGGCTCTTGCTGCACTTGATGCTGCAAATGGTGATGTTGATCTTAGTCCTGCTGCTCAAGCTTATTTAGCAAGTCAAGACGAAGGAAGTGGTTTTGGTAGAGCTATGGCTTTGATGATGAGTATTTCAGCATTAGCAATAGCAGTATTACCACTCTGGATTAATACAAACGATTAGTTAGAATAATTAATCTTAAAACGCCTATCTTTGTATAGGCGTTTTTTTTAGAACAGCTCAGTTAGCATGCAACGGGCGGACCCACCACCGTATTTTTCAATAGTGGGAATATCTGAGTGAATAATATCTTTATAACTTTTAAGCAGTTGTTCTTTTTGATCTTGATTTAATGCATCGAAAGCTGTCGATGAAATTATTAAGAATAGTTCGTTGTTATCATTTGTTGCCTCTATAGCATTTCCACAGAATTTTTGAATTTGCTCTGGAGTTAATTCTATAACCCTGTGATGAGCATTAACTTTTTCTGTAACGTAATCTCTATGTTCTGGTTTTATAACATCAAGACATATGCCAATGATATCTGTTCCAACATACATCAAGACATCTGTATGATAAATTGGTAAACCGGTATGACTTTCAGTTTCAAAAAGAACTAATTCATAATCATTATTTCTACACCAAATTATTAATTGGACTGCATTAGTTCTAGGTGAAATTCCAGCATAGACAATCCTATTGACTCTATCAAAAACCATACTGCTAGTTGACTCTAGAAATACCTCTTTGTCCTCTAAATAAGACATATCATCTGTAAGTTCATACGTATTCGTGAGATGCTCAATCATGGATGGCTTTTTTTCTTTTCTCCTGTTGGGTGCCATCATGCTAAAAATCTGCATAGTTTTATCATCGAAAGTGATAAACCAATTTGGGAATATATGATCAGGACAATCCTTTGAACCTTTTAAACTTGTAACTTTAATACCTTTATCTTCAATTGCATTTTTAAGACCATGAAACTCTGCTAAGGCCTTTTCTGCAATAATTTCTGGCGTTTCGTCAGTTACTTTTTCTTGATAATGATTAGTAAATGCTGTTTGTTCATTTGAGAAGAAAGATTCAGGCTCAATCATAAATAAATGTGAAGTTGATTGTTTAGACATATACTCCCTTGCTGATAAAATCTATGCGGTTAAAATACACTCATGTCATCAAGTTTACAAGACGAATATATTAAAAAAGAATCTTTATACGGCGCTCAAAACTATTCGCCTTTATCTGTTGTATTAGAAAAAGGAGAGGGTGCATATCTTTGGGATGTTGATGGAAATAAATACTTAGATATGGTTTCGGCATACTCTGCAGTGAGTCATGGCCACTCGCATCCAGAATTATTGAAGACTCTTCATGAACAGTCTTCAAAGCTCTCAGTTACATCCAGAGCTTTTTATACAGAACCCTTTTCAATATTTTTAGAGAAACTATCAAAGGTGTCTGGATTTGAATCTATTTTAACAATGAATACTGGTGCTGAGGCTGTTGAAACGGCAATTAAAGCTGCAAGACGATGGGGTTATTTTTCAAAAGGAATTCCTGAGGATAAGGCAGAGATTATTGTAGCTAATGGTAACTTCCATGGAAGAACAACTACAATAGTTAGCTTTTCTTCGGATGCTTCATATAAAGATGGTTTTGGTCCATTCACGCCAGGATTTAACAGCGCTAAATACTGTGGTTCCTGTGACTGTCGATCAATTGATAGCTGCCTATCGATAGAGTCATTTGAAAAGAAAATCAATAAAAATACATGTGCCATTTTAGTTGAGCCTATCCAAGGAGAAGCTGGAATAAGAGTGCCCACTGATGGATGGTTAAAACAACTTCGTGCTTTATGCACCTCTAGAAATATTCTTTTAATTTTAGATGAAATTCAATCAGGACTCGGAAGAACTGGAAAGCTTTTTGCCTATGAGCATGAAAATATTAAACCTGATGGATTGATTCTTGGAAAAGCGCTTGGAGGAGCAATACTCCCTATTTCTGCCTTCCTGAGTTCAAAAGAGATTATGAATCATTTTAATCCAGGATCGCATGGTTCTACTTTTGGAGGAAATCCATTGGCTTCAAAGATTGCCATAAAAGCGATTGATCTTTTGTTTGAAGAAAAGCTCATAGAGAATAGTAAAAAAATGGGTGAATACTTCTTAACAAGCCTAAGACAAATAAACTCAAAAATAATTAAAGAAGTTCGTGGAAAGGGCCTTTGGATAGGCATGGAACTAAATAAATCAGATGTGAATGCAAAGGATTTATGTTTAATGCTTCTTAATGAAGGTCTTTTATGTAAAGAAACTCATAAAACAGTTATAAGATTTGCTCCACCTTTAATGATCTCAAAAAAAGATTTAGATTGGGCTATCGATAAAATAAAAAAAGTATTAAGAGCTATTTAGTGGAGACATATTCTGATTTTGAAAAATTAGTTTTCAAAGAAATTGATAAGATTCCATACGGTAAGACTAAGTCATACAAAGAAATTGCTATAGCTATTGGAAAACCTAAATCATTTAGAGCTGTTGCAAATGCCTGTGGTAAAAATCCTATTCCGATTATCAGACCATGTCACAGAGTAATATGTTCTGATGGTAGGATTGGCGGTTATAGCGCAAGTGGAGGCACTAGACTTAAATCAATATTGCTAAAAATAGAATCTTACAGCGAATAATTTATTTACTATCAAAGAAATTATTAACTTTAAAATAGATTAAATCATAGTGATTAGATTTAAATCTGTTATTTCTACTAAAATCTAATATTTCTTTTAATGCAGAAAAAATTGCTGCTTTAGAAACGTCATCGTATGGACCCTCATTAAATCCATTAGTAAGCAAATTTACGTATGTAGATTGAAGGTTCTTTTTAAAGGTATCAGGCTCTTCACCAGAAACAAAAATAGCAGAGTTTAAATCCTCTAAGACCTCATCAGGCATATATTCATTTCCATACAAAGAACTATTTACCAACCTTTTCATAACTGCAGGATGCAGTATATTTCTAAGAATATTACTTTGACTTGCCAATACAATCTCATGAAAATCTGGATCATTATTATCGCCGAAATTTGCGTAATAACTTTCTGAATCTCTTTCAAAAATTAGATTTGCAAGAATTTTAGGGTCATAGTTCATTGCACCATTTGAAAAGACCTCGTTTTTAAGTAGCTCAAAAGCCTGTTTTTGTTTTTCGTATGGAACCGGCTCTAAAGAAACAAAATCGTCTTGATTTGAAGCTATTTTATTTATGTAAACTCCGCCAATTTGTTGAGCGACGGTTTCAAGAAATCTACCTTTAGTTCTAAATAATCTATAAAAAGAGTTTGTATAGTTATTAAAACCTTCTTCATCAGAAAATATTTCTGGTAATTCATTAATCTTTTGATCAACTATTTTTACTATATCTTCAGCATAACCAATAGGATCATTACTCATATCATATCTTTTAGTTCTTGGATCAATATTATTGCCAGGATAAGACATAGCATCATCATCGGTGCCAAATGTTAATTCTCTTTTAACAGACTGTTGAAGCAATGCAGTTCTCTCTTCATCTGTTAAGTTAGGAGTGTATCCAAACTTAACTGCCCATTTATCATAAACACCAGGTTCAGTTGAAAAGTAAATTCCTTGTTCAACTCCTTCAGGAGCAATATTGATCGGGTCATAATCCATTACAGAACTCATTAGGACATTACCAGTAATATTTTTATCATGTATTTCATCAGGACTGTATAAATAGCTACCTCTAAAATTATGTCTCAAGCCCAGAACATGTCCTACTTCATGTAAAGTTAGATTAGTGATGTACTGCATCAAAGGATCATTGTCTTCAGTGTAACCGTATAGTTTTCTATAGTTATAACCTAATTTAATTGCTAGAAGCTTGTTAACAACATCTGCAGAAATGATTTCTCCAGTCAAGGGATTGCTTACACTTGGCCCAATTCCAAGTAAATTTCCATCTGGTTCAGAAGACCACCTTACAACGTTATAGTCATAATCAGCAGCATCCCATTCCGCATCATCTGGTTGAATCTTTGCAACAACCGCATTGATAAAACCTGCTTCTTCAAAAGCAATATTCCAATTTTCAATACCAGCAATTACAGCGGGAATTATTTCTTTAGGAGTAGTATTTTCAACCCAAAAAACAATTGGTTCTTCAGGTTCTGACATTTCAGCATCAGGGTTTTTCTTTATCAATCTCCACTTATTGATTAAAGCAAAATTCGGAAAATTATCGTAAGAAGTTAAGTCAGTAGATTTATTAACGAAATAACCAATTCTGTGATCATTTACTCTAGGCTCAAATCTATCGTCAGGCATTTTTACAAAAATATGTCTTCCTGTGACTGATAGATAACGCGGATCGGTTACGGCAGAAACAGAATAGGCATTTGGATTTGGCATAAAATTTTCAAATGCAAATGTCACTTCAAAAGCAGTATTGGTCTTATTATTATAAATATTCTTTACAAATGTTTTTGCTTCGTCAGGCATTCCATAGTCTACTGAAATATACTCTCTGTACTCGCTTGGAACATAACTGATGGAGTCCATTTTTTCAGAAAGTATTATGCTATTAAGATTAATTAATACAGAATCTTCAGTACG
>ENA-OSEY01001028-OSEY01001028.1-marine-metagenome-genome-assembly--contig:-NODE-1028-length-19759-cov-12.392795_pt1 | contig 19759 bp, 19 predicted proteins | sample MGYA00248465_ERZ534230 | MGnify/ENA primary metagenome ERZ534230 (study PRJEB26409, sample SAMN06344110) | marine metagenome | isolation source: Sea water from surface | place: Atlantic Ocean:Southern...
TAGTCATCTTTAACAAAAGCATTTATATTCTTGGCTTTTATAACTTTAACCAATGCTTCTTTTTCATTTTTATTTAATTTATCTAAAAGTTCATTGTCTAAGCTAAAGTGTTTATCTCTTCCTGTAACCATTCCATTAGATATGGTTGCTATATCACCTAATTGATAAAAACTATGCTTTTTAAAAATACCTTCCAATTTAGATTTGTAATTTTCATTAATTAACAACCAAGGGCTTTTATTGGTAAACTGTTTAATTTTATAATTTTGTATTTCATTTGTATTTATTCTTTTTTTTATAGAGTTAAAATCATTACTTGTCATAGACGTTTTTTTATTACAAACGGATATTTCGATTAGATCATTAGTTTTATTTTTTGATTTAACAAACTTGAAAATTATAAAAGAAGAAAAAACATTTGGAAATAGAGGAGTTTCATTAAATTTAATTATTGTTTTAAAAAAACCATTTTCTAAACAATACTTTCGTACTTTTTCAGACTGTGTGTTAGATAACCAGTATTCTGGTGTTATAAATATTAATTCACCGCCTTCTTTCAAATGTTCAATAGATTTGATAATAAACAAGGAAGAGTAATCATTTAAAGTATCATAAAAATTAGACTTAATATATTTACTATTCAGAACTTCCTCTTTTAAATTCTGTGGTAAATTCTTCCATCTTATATATGGTGGATTACCAATGATGCAATCAAACATTTTTGAAGCGTCCATTTCAAGAAAGCTTATATTTTGTGTAATTTTTTTTATTGGATTACTAAGTTTATTGTAAATAGCTTTATCGTACTCTATTGCCGTTAGATTATAGCTTTTGTTTTCCAACAGCTTGTTTACAAAATTACCAGTACCAGATGCTGGTTCTAATATTTCAGTGCTATTTGGACTTATTAAACCCACCATTAAATTTACAACATTTTTTGGTGTGAAAAATTGGCCTAAATTTTTATTTGTCATTTTTATCTATTTTAATTTTGTTTATTGAGTTAATTTACAGAACTAATGTGACAAAAATATCAATAAAAAATATTTTCGCACACACATTACAAGCACAAATTTAATTTTAAGATTAGTTTAAACCTGCTTTAAAAGTTCTAAATTTTGGTCCCATAGCAGCTAAGTTTTCTTTCATTTCATCTGATACATCACCCAAAATTGTCATATTTTCAAAAGTTGTAATTTCACGAAATTTTAAATTTACTGGAGTTCCTATTGCTTTAGTTGCTATCTCTTTAAAACTCTCAGCATTATCTAATTCTTCAATCAATGTCGCTGTATTTGTTTCCTTATCAATATACCATTCAAACTTCTTAAGACCTTCTACTCCTAGGCTTTCAATAAATTGGCATTGCTCATTTTCGATAAAATCTATAAATTCATCGGCTGATTCATAGCTCACATCAATAATAACTCTGAGTGATCCGCTGTCTTTATGTAATTCCATTCATACTCCTTTACTTATATACTAGCTTTTATTAAACCTTGTAACTTTTATATATAAATACTTGTCTTATATTGCTATCAAACTAGAAAGGAACTTAATTGCAAAATACTTACCTATGGGAAGCTACTTTAGAACAACTAGTAGTAGAAATTGTAAGAAGAAAAACTGATAACGGGAATCCATATTTTAAGGAACACTTAATTTACAACCAGACGGGAGATATTGTAGTTACAGGCCTTTTAGCAACAACTGAAATAGTTATGACAAGTGGTAATTCTTGAAAGAAGAATCAAGAATACCTCTTGATACAATCAAAGAAATTTGTAAACAGTCTGAAATGTGGGAATTGGATAATCCACGAGTTATAGGAATGATAAATAATATCTTATTGTGTTTAGAAACTGAAGAAGGTTTGGATGATGAGTCACGAGTTGCATTAATGAATATAGTGTTATCTAATTTAATTATTTTTAGTAAATATGAAATTAGATAATCTCAAGCCCACCACATTTGTTACTAAGAAAAAAGAGGTATGAGAATTGTTAGCGGTATTGAAATTAATGCGAAAGAAATGTAAATTAAAAAAATTATAATTATAGATATAAATGCACCTATCAAGATTTTGTTTAAATTCATAAGAATTACTCTACATACAAAATTTCTTTTTCAGTAATTTCAACATATATACTTATTTTCAAAAACTAACTGTCAGAAATTGTAAAAGTAAATTGATCTAAGTAATACACACTATGAGTTGACTTTGTGCCAAGTGTCACATTTTCGAGTTCGCTGTTATTTTTGAATATTAACTCTGATACGCCATCGTTAATTTTTACGTAGTTTAAAACATAACGATATTCACTCTCCCAAGCTCCACTTGTAAAGACTGGGGAAGTTGAAATTGAAGTTATTGTCGAATTATATTTATATTCTCCATTATTAGGTGAAAAAATTATTTTTCTTGTTGAACTTGATTTTGTCCCTGTAGGGAACATTTTAAATTCTAACTCTATAAATTTTATTTCATTATTGCCAGAAACAATTCCAGCAAAATCAAAACTTATAATATCTCCAACAGCATAGGTTGCTTCTCTTGGCCCAAGGTTTAAAAATTGACCAGTGCTTGGATCTGATGCAAACATGTCAGGAAATATATAATTTTCAATACCCTGATAAAGGGTGAAGCTATCATTTGATATAACAGCATCAGCGCCTCCAAGATCAACTGACCTGGTGAATGACTCCCCTTTTTCTCTCCATGCAAAGACTTTTATATAATCTAACGAGTACAGGTCTTTAGGACATGAATCTGATATTGTAAATCTTGTTGGAACACCCTCGTTACCTAGTGACACGGCAAATTGATATCCTTTTTCACCCTTAAACACTGCGTACCCTCTTACTGCTTTCATGTCAGTATCTGTGACAAGTTTTTGAACTGAGGTTCCAACTCCATGTATTTGCTTTAGTGAATTTCTATATCCTCTTTCGACCGTAAATGTTTGAGCGGAAATCTCTTGAATTAACATTAACTCGTTATCGACCAAGATAATATCTCCAGCAGCATAGTTGTCACTGCTTACGAGAGTTATAGTGTTGGAAGAAATACTAACTTCATTTGATATTGTTGAAAATGAGTTAAATCCGGTATCCATGATGTATGTAATATACATATCAGAATTATTAGGTATAAACTCTCCATTGCTAATTAAGTCTTCAGATGTATGCAGCCAAACATTATTAAACGAATTTATATTTACATCATTTTGAACTAAGGCTGGCCCGGATAAAAATTCTCTTAACCCGTCGGCTCTTACTATTCCCCCTCTACCACTGTCGGCATAGCCATAAAACCAATAGCCCTGTTTTAATCCATTCTTTGAAAAAGTGGCTTCGGTAAGACCTGAGCTGGTAGAAATATTTATCGGTTCTAAAGACACATAAGAGGATGTAAAAGGTTCAATAAAATAGAATTTAAAATTTTCATCGCCGTTACCGTTTACTTGGATTGTGAAAGTGGTAGAGGTGTTTGAAGTAATTTGAGTTGTCGCACCAGAAGTTACTGATGGGGTTGATGGGTATAAATTATAAACTGGAGGAAAGCCTAAATCGCTTTTTTGATTTTGTTCAGAGTATGTAGGTGCTATTCCGGAACAAAATGAATTGTTTTCATTTTGGTTTGATATAATATCTTGAAAATTACCATTTTCTGGTGAAATCATCCCTTGGAACCCGTAGTCATATGTAGCGGAAATTACTGTAGTTGTTGTAGTTACCGGTACAGTAGTAGTTGTAGTGGTGTCAGTATTCTCCTCTTCTACAATTGTTGTGGTGGTTGTAGTCGTCGATTCATAGTCATTTACTCTTGATTCACATCCAGTATAATTTCTCATTTTTCCATATGTTGTAGGACCTAAATCGCCATCTACATTAATTCCTACGTATGCTTGAAATCTTTTTATTGCCTCACGTGTTTGACTTCCACTAACGCCATCTTCTGTTCCTGCATCAAACCCATATCTGTTTAGAAAATTTTGAACATTTTTTAAATCTTCAAAATTTATATTTTGGTTATCTTCGGGTATGCATCCATCATAAATTATTTCGGTCGTAGTTGTTGTTTCAGGAACGGAAGTAATTGTTGTAGTTACTAGAACAGTAGTAGTAGTTGTTGTTGTAGTGTCGATTGGAGCAACAACTTCATCTTCATCTAGAATGCCACACGCAACAAAGAAAATTAAAACAACAGAAAGAGATATGAGCTCTAATTTTTTCATTATTAAAATACTAAAAGAATGAGCTAAATATTCAATAAAGTATTAATTTATCTATTAAAAATAAAAGATTTATTTCTAAATATTAGAAAAAAGAAACTTGCCAGAATCAAAAATAAAAAGATTCTGTTAATCTGCGGAGTTCTGTCGTCAACTATATTTGATTGAATTTTTGTATATCCTCCTGACAAATAGTGAAGGCATTCCGCATATCCCGAAACAGTGACTGAATTTCCATCTGAATCTTGTAAGTTTGTATTTTGAAAAAACTCATCAGGTTGAAATATTAAATATCCATCTTGATGTTGAATTGGCTCATTAAAAACTTCATATGTACCACAAGTAGCTAATTCTTTTGTCAAGCATTCAATATCAATGTCGGTTATAGTCTCAAAATAACTTGAAGTAACTCTACAACTAAGTGTTGTTGGAATTTTTTCTGAAAGTTCATATTTAAAATTATCATCATAATTTTTTGGAAATCCAACTATAAAGGTAAACATTAAAAACGCTAAAACTGTAGTTATGATTTGCGTGTTAGCTTTTGATCTTCGAAGAAAATTAATAATTAAAAATACAAACGAAAACGCTAACAAAAAGAAATAGTAATGGGTTTTTACTGTATCTCCTTTGTTTGGATTAAAGTGAAGACCAAAAACACCAAGTGATGTAAGAAGCAATATAAAAACACCAATTAAGTAAACCTTTGTGTAGGTTGAGAATGTATAAGACTTTTGCTTCATAAAAGTGAAGATAAAAAATAATATTGAAAGAATAACTGATAAGTTTCTTCTTGGATAATCGAGAAAAGTTATAACTTGTTTCCTGTTTGATACAAATAAGCTTCGTTCATGATCCCAGTAGCGATTAAAGTAATCGCCAAATAGATCAATAACAGTAATCCCAAAAAGTGAACCTGCATGTACATTACGAAATGGGTTAGTAAATATCTCTGCAAAACTTAGAGTATAAATAAAAGATAATGGTGCACGAAATAAATAGGACTCTAGCTCGGGGTGTGAAAGCATACTTACACCATTAATTGTAAGATTTTCTTGATAAAGAAGATATGACATAACTAAGAAGATTGATACAGAAATAACTAAGTCTGAGATTTTAATTGTTTTAATTTTTTTTATATAAATAAAAACAATAGCGGACCCCGTGAGTACAAAAACAGTACCCTTGCTTGTTGCAATAACAGCTAAAAACGGGGTTATTGCTAAAAGACTCATAATATTTTTGCTTTTAAAATAATTTTCAATACCTAGTAAAACCCAAGGAAATAAAGCAAACGCTAGCATTTCTGGTTTCATGATTAATCTTCCTCCAAATACTGGAGGAAAGAGGTTTAATAAAGTTAATGCAAGAAAAATTTGTGTTGAATTAACTTTTTTAATTTTCATAAAGAGAAATAGACCTAATAAGCCAATTAGATAAAAAATAAAGTTTGCAAATTGTATTGCTGAGCTATAAATATATTCCCACTTATCAGCTATATAGAACTGTTCAGATAATTCAATAAATAATGAAATAAACCAAAAATAAAATAAGCCCTGCTCCCTAGAAGGACTTTCAATTGTTCCATTGAAGTACTCAATATACCTGAAGTATCTGTAAAAATCTGTACCGTCAATACTATTGTAAAATATCTCACCAATGCTGAAAGTAAAAAATAGAGAGAGAAAAAATGAAAAAATTGAAAATATTTTTATATTTTTCTTTAACATTTACTTCCCTGAATTAAAAAATTTAATTTTTCGGCATTACTATAAATTTATATCAGTAATGCTTCAACTTAAAGGATAGCTTTATTTATATGAGTTTAAAAAAGAAAAATAGAAAACTAATAATAAAATTGCTTTTTATATTTATTTATATTTTTCCAGTTAAAGGACTCGGATACTTTTCAGGTTTTCCATTTTCATCAAAAACATCTTTAATTTTATTTGTACTCATGGCTACAACCATTTTTAAAGCTCACGAAAGGTCCCTAACAAGAAGTATTGTGTTTTTTACTGCTCTATTCTTGTTAAAATTCTTTTTTATATTGAATCCCCAAAACCTGTGGTTAGTTTGTGTAAATGATGACTCAACACCAATTCAAAATAGTTTTAAGTATGAATACTATGATTCTACGTGTGCAAAGAGCTTTAATAATCTTAATTCTGAATTTACTGATAAGGTTAATTCAGTTAGTTATCAAACCTATGATGAGGACTACCAATGGCTTGGCGCTAATTCTGCTAATTTTCCACTTGGTTATTTAAACCATTCAAAATTTAATATTTACGAGTTAAGAAGAGATTGGCTTCCTTTTGAAATGAATCTATATAAAAAACTTGATGAAGGTACAAGTCAATTAGAAATTAATTACATAGGTGAAATAACAATTAAGTTTAATGATGGTTCAACAGGTTATGGAATTCCTTCACGGTACTGGAATGAAAATACAGTAATAATAGATGTTCCTGAAAATGCAAATTTTGTAACTGTAAAGTATTCGTATACGCAATGGAAAATTGAACACATTCCAACATTGAAAAGTGGGTATCCCTACGAGAAATTTGCGAAATTAATCATTGAAGAAAAAGGCCGTTCGGAAAATGATTATGAGTTGTATTCAATTCTTCTTGTAATTGGTTATTTGTTTCTCAATCTAAAGGACTTGCTGGACGGTGTTAATAAAAATTATTTAATTCTATTTTCTTTATCAATTGTTTTGTGTCTAATTTATAATTTTGATTTATCTCAAAATAGGTTGATAAAATTATACGCTTATCTATGTCTGTTAACAATTTTTCTATTTTTTAATAATTCAAAAACGGCACATCTCAATTTTTTACATATATTTGTACTATTAAGTTTTATCATTATCGACTATCCATGGAATAATTTTGACTTAATTGTTAAGCCCGGGGGATCTGATAGCCTGACATATGAAAATCAAGCCCGATTAATTCTTGAAGGTGATGGTCTTCGAGGTGGGGCAAAAGTGTTTTTATACTCTCCTGGCTATAGGTATTTCTTGTACTTACTACATATAATCTTTGGTGACTTTTGGAACGTTGTGTGGATTACAATTTTATCACTATGTGTAAATTTTATATTTTTAAATTCTTATAAATACAACCCACTTTCGTTTTTGTTTGTTCTATTTCTTATATCTGATAATGTAAGAAACATATTTTTATATGGAATGTCTGAAGCAAGTTCTTTAGCACTGTTTCTAATCTCAATATATTTAATAAACAAAAACAAAGTTTTCTCGGGCATTATTTTTATGGGTATAGGTGTTTTGATAAGGCCAGAAACTGGATTATACGCATTGTTGGTATTGTTTCTAAATAGAAAAAATTTAAAACTTAGAAATTATATAAGCTTTGGTAGCTTACTTATACTGCCTCTTCTACATAACCTTTATTTTGGAAATGAATTTGTAGTCTTGACATCAGGTTGGAATTATGGAAGAAATTTGGATTTTAATTTTGTTAAAAACCTCAATTATCTAATAATCAATCCATTTAATGAGAAAATCCTTATGACACTTGGTTCCACAATTATTTATATTGGATTTAGTGTTTTTGCTTTATCAATAATTAATTTTTTAATCTCAATTTATAAAAAACAAGGTCTCGCAAGTAATCAATTTTTTCTTTTGGGAATTCTAAATCTTTTACCTTTTGTAATTTATGATCCAGAACTTTTCTATCCGAGACATATAATTATTGGTCTATGTTTTTTATCGTTGAATCATATTTACAATAGGGATTGGTCTACAAAACTACAAGAGAGCATTAATAGAATAACATGAAAGATCTTATTAAACTTTTTTTATCATTAACAACAACATTTATAGTTTTACTGCAATTTGATAGTTTCAGAATTACAAATATTTATTTTTTTGACGGAATATACCTGTTAATTGTTTCATCTGTTATTAATTATTTTATTTTTAGAAAAAAAATCAAAAATTTCTTTGTTGTTCTGATTGCAGTATTTTCGATGAACTTTGGATTCTTTGTTCTTTTTCCGGTTAGTTACGAAAGGTCAGTCTCTGTAAGTTTATTAAATAATTTATCTGAAGAAAATATAAACTCGCCAATTACAAAAGAACAGCTACAAAATGAAATAAAGAAAATTACAAATAATGAGATGTTTTTAGAAAAAAGGATTAATGAACAGCTATACACAGGTTACTTAGCAGAAGTTAATGGAGAATATGTTTTAACGAATAGAATTAAAAATTTTGTTTCGTTACAAAACTTAATCTCAATTTTATTTAATACAGATTAAATTTGCTGCAATTAATTAGGGCAGCCATTGTTCCAAACATTTTTTATTGAATAATAGGCGTTTAAATAATGAAATTCTTTATTTTGTCCTTTGTCTTCTCTAGATTGATAGTCTTGAATTAATAACCCTTGTTTTATTTGTAAGTTAAAGTAAATTTCTGTTGCTTGGTCGGGTTGGTCTACCTCGTATAATCCAAAGTGAAGAAAATTTGTCACTAATGTTGAAATTAATATAACTGTTAAATAAGAGTTCTTAATTTCCATTGAATTCATTAATAAAAAAAGCGCAACTAATGCAGGCAATAAATGGCCTTCCTCTGTAGGTAGTCTCAAAAAACTAAGTTCAAATAATAAAAAGACAATAAACCAATGGAGATTTTTTAAGATATCTTTCCTGCGAATCTTAAATACAAAAAGTAATGCTACAAAAGTGCCAATAACTCCAAGAAAATCAAGCTGCTTTAAAACAAATCTCCCCAATCTTCCAATCAATGTATGATCCGTGTTTGTAAGGTTTAAAATGCACACCATATCTGTAGGGCTTGTAAGATTGTCAGAAAGAGTAGAGTTCCACAAGTCTAGATATCCAGGAAAGTAAATTAACATTGAGAAAATTCCTGTTGTAAAAGTAAATTTAAACAAGTCTTGTATTGAATCTTTTTTCCTGTAAAAAATAAACAAAACCGCAATAACAAAAATTACATTTGATAATCTAATGCCCGTAGAAACCGCAAGTAATACAGAGACAAAAATACGAGTTTGGTCCACATGGACTGCTAGGTATAAGGCAAGTAAACCAAAAAATAATCCAGCGTGATAATCAATTACTGATAAACCACTTGTTAAATAAATAGGCGAAAAGACAATAATGTAATATAAAAAAATTCTTTGTGAAGATTGTTTCTGGAAAAAATTAAGAATTATGAAGTTATTCCCTACTACAAAGATAAATTGGCTTATCAGAAATAAAGTTTCAAAATTAAGATTTAGATAATTGGAAAGACCATAAACAAATGTTAAAAAAAATTCATACAATGGAAATCCTGGAGGTCTTGATGGAAGATAAAGTGAGTCTTCATATAAATTCATGACTGTACCAAGAAGTGCATAAGAATCCCAATCTGGTCCGATAAATTTTTGAACTATAAATGGAATAAAAATAAGAAAATGAAGGAGGGATGCTACAAAAAAGTGTATTCTATATTTTGTTTGTATCACTTAATACATTCCAGGTTCAAACTCACATGTATTCCGTCAGATTTATCCATATGTGGAAAATAAGCTTGTGAATGGTCATCGTAATCAATTGAAGCGAAAACAGACTTCCAGTCCCACTCCTTAACTTCTCTAAAAGTTGCATCTTGAAGAACTTTTGTGAGGCTTTCTTTGTCGTAGACTGTTTTGTGGTATATTGTATTTTCGTTTGTTGCATTCCATTTTCCATATAATGGACCTAAAATATTATCAATATTGCCTGTCATTTCGTAAACTTTTATGAGATTTTCAAAATTAGGTACTGCTATTCTCAAAATTCCACCATCGATTAAAACCCTATTCCATTCTTTTAATAGGAGTTTGACTTCATCTCTGTCAAAATACTCAACAACATGTGAAGCATAGATCTCATCAATCGAATTATTCTCAAAAATTGATAGATTATCTACAGGCATTTTGTAATCTATATGTTCGAAATCAGCAAGGTCTATATGTGTATACCCCTCTAAATATCGTTCTCCACAACCTAAATGCAGTTTCATAATTTTTTTATCGAAAAGATACCTATTAAAATTTTGAGCCCATCGATTAATGCATTTACCTTTGTTTTGCCAGCGTATCTTTCTCTTTCCTCACTCAATATTTCAGTATATCTTAATTTTTGTTGATGAACTTTAACAGGCAATTCAAGACATAATGTAAAATCATCTGAATTTAAACTGACGGAATTCAAAATTCTTCTGTTAAACATTGGATAGAAAAATAAAGAATCTGTTATATCGCATCCAAATCTAAATCTTACTAATCCTGTGAAAAACTTATTTCCTAATGCCCGAATGAAAGTATCATCTGGACTTTTTGCACCATCTTTATACCTTGAACAGAAAACAGCATCTAGGTCTTTGATAAGATTTTTCATTTCATATAAAGCTTTCGGATTATAAGATCCATCACCATCCATATACGTAATATATTCTTTGGATGAAAGTTCAATGGCTTCTTTAACGGCCCCTCCCCAGCCTTCTCGTGACTGAGTGATAAATTTTACACTGTATTTTTCAGCAATATTCTTTGTATTATCTGTAGAATTTTTATCGATAATAATAATTTCACCAATGTTAAAATCTTTAATCTCATTAAGAACATAGCCAAGTGATTCTTCTTCGTTATACGTTGCAATAATTAAGGAAACATCAAGTAATTCTGTATCTTTTGTACTCATCTTTTTAAAATTCTTTTGTTGTACAAAATGTCGTAACCTTATCAACGACTTCTTGCATTTGGTCTTTTGTTAAATTTGTAGAGGAAGGTAACCAAAGAATGTGTTCAGAAATATTTTCAGAAACTTCTAGGTTCGTTTTCTCAACATTTTGTAAAAAACTTTGTTTGCTCAAAGCTGGATAGGATTCTCTTGTTAGAATATTGGCATCCCCCAGAAAAGCTTTTGCACTATCTCTTTCTTTTTCCGATTCACAAATTAAATCTACAAACCAGGGAGTTTCATATTCAAAAAAATCAATAAAATTGTATTTTTTAATACTTCTTTCAAAAAATTGAAACATTTCTTTTTTTATATTTATAAATTCGTTAATTTTTTCAAACTGTGAAAGGCCCAATGCAGATTGTAAATCAGTTATTTTGAAATTTAGTCCAAATCCATCGTGCCAGTCACTTTTGTCTTTTGATCTATTAAATGTTTTTAAATCTAGAAGATACTCATAAAGACTATCATCATCAGTTAGGACTAGTCCTCCCTGTCCCATCGTGATGATTTTATGTGGTGTGAAAGAAAATACACTCATACTTCCAAGTGATCCGCACATTCTATCTTGATACTGTGAACCAAGAGCGTGTGCAGAGTCTTCAATTAATGTTATATTTCTTTCCTTGCAGTACTCTTCTATTGCTAAGCCGTCTTCTGTTCTGCCATTCAAAGGCACATATATAACTCCGTCGAGCTTATCTACTGTTTGTAATGACTTTAGAGACATGCATAAGCGCTCATTCAAATCTATTATTACTGGCTCAGCACCTGCCCAAAGTATGGCATTGATTGTTGCAATCATAGTAATATTAGGAACTGCGACTCGCTTGCCTTCAGTTAATCCTGCAGCAAGCAATGACAAATAAATAGCAATTGTTCCATTAGGTACTGCAATTGCATATTTGCGACCAACAAAATGTGCTATCTTTTCTTCTAGTTCTTTAGTGAGTGCATGCTCAGTGATCCAAGCACCGCTAGACATATAATCACTGACCCTCTGAATATCTTGTTCAGAAATGTTTGGCTCTACTTGATTAATTTTTTCTGACATTTACCCGTGTTCTGTCTTTATCTGGTCCATGATAGGGCCCATTTTTTACCTCTAAAACCTTTGAGTCTTCTATCATTTCGTATTCATGAACTCCTTGGTATTGAACAATCATCATTCCTGATTCAACGATGGCAGAGTCAATATATGTTGCGTCCTCTTCGTATAAATTACATTTAATTTTTCCTTGTAAGACATAAACAACTTCTTGTGTTCTGTATGAACTTCTATCAAAGTAATTATGGAAATGTGCGTCTAAAATCTTATCTTTTTTGTAATTCCAGGTACCTACTTGAATGAAAGATTCATCATTAGTTAAAAAATCTAGACCCTCAGGCATTTTGCTAATGTCAAAAATTGAAGCATAGATTTCTCCATTTGAAGTGATATGTTTTATATGTTTATCTTCCATGCTTTTCTTTATACCAATTTATAGTTTTCTCTATGCCATATTCTAATTCAAACTCTGGTTCCCATTCTAAAAGTAGAGACCCCTTTGTACCATCGACTTTTTTTTCCAAAACTCCATCTGGTTTTTCTGTGTTGAATGAAAACTCTCCTTCCCATCCAACTTGTTTCTTAATAATATTTGCTAAATCAATAATTGATATTCCTTTTTTTACACCAACGTTAAAAAAATGATGCCCACTTTTTAGATTTAAAGATTTAACCAATGCATTAGCACCATCTTGAACATAGAGCCATTCTCTAATTGGCTTTCCTGTGCCCCAAATTTCGACAATGTTTTCGTTATTCATTTTTGCATCAGCTATTTTTTTAACCAATGCTCCAAGTGCATGGGATCTCTCAACATCAAAATGATCCTCTGGGCCGTACATATTTGACAGTATGATATTTGCAGATGAAAAATTATACTCTTTAAAAAAACTACTGCCTAAATCAACACACATTCTTTTTGACATCCCGTAGTTATAAACAGAATCATGCGGAGGACCGTCGAAGAAATGGTCTTCTTTGTATGTATCTAAATGCCCTGGATAAGCACAATTGGAAATTGGATTTATTAATATAGAAACTTTATTTTCATTTGATACTTGATATAGGTTCAACGCCATTTTTGTATTTTCAGATAACATTTTTGCTGGGAATTTATAACCGTATGAGATACCTCCTACAAAAGCGGCACAATTTATGACTGCTTGTGGTTTATGTTCTAGAAAAAAATCATTCAGGATTTTTATGTTTGTAATATCTAAATCTTTTTTTCCATGAATTTCTATTACATCATGTTCATTATCTTCAAGTAATAATTTTTTTACCCAGCCTCCAAGAAAGCCACTAGAACCAACTACTAATACTTTCATAATTTACAGTTCTTTTGGGTGTTCCCATGTTGGAAATATCAGACTATCTTTCAACAAAGCTAAATCTTTTTTGGCCTCTGTAATGTCATGCTCAACCATAATTTTTACAAGTTCATCAAAATCAACTGTAGGTTCCCAGCCAAGTTCATTCTTTGCTTTGGTTGCATCGCCAACTAAATAGTCAACTTCATTTGGTCTAAAGTATTTTTCTGAAATATCTACATAATTCTCCCAAGATAGACCAACAACATTAAAGGCTGCTTCAGCAAATTCTTTAACCGTTTTTGTTACCCCCGTTGCTAGAATCCAATCCTCTGCTGTGTCATGTTGCATCATTTTCCACATGCCCTCAACATAATCTTTTGCATACCCCCAGTCTCTACTTGCATCAAGATTTCCTAGAGTTAATCGCTCTTGAATGCCTACTGATATCCTTCCAACAGCTTTACTAATCTTTCTAGTAACAAATGTCTCACCCCTTAAAGGTGATTCGTGATTAAATAATATTCCATTTACACCAAATAACTCATACGATTCTCTATATATCTTTGTAATCTCATGCGCAAAAACTTTTGAAGCTCCATATGGACTTTTTGCATCAAATAGAGATTTTTCATTTAAAAGTTCTTTGCTCGCACCTCCAAACATTTCAGAGGAGGAAGCTTGATAAAACTTTACATCTTTATTGAGGTGTCTAATGCCTTCAAGTATTGAAATAGAGCCAAGAGTTCCAATTTGTGTTGTGAATATTGGATTAATAAAAGAAACTGAAACATGCGATTGGGCAGCCAAATTGTACACCTCGTCAGGACGAATATTGTTCAGTAAATTTGTAATTGATGATGAGTCTAAAAGATCTGAGTAGTGAAGCGTCAATTGATTATCATCAGAATATTTGGAAATCAAACCATCTATTCTTTCAGTATTTATTGATGACGAGCGCCTTACAGTGCCATGAACTTCATAACCTTTTTCAAGTAAAAGTTCAGCTAAATAAGCACCATCTTGACCTGTAATACCAGTTATTAATGCTTTCACTATATAAACATTTTAATTAGGTAATAAATAAGTTATGAAAATAATTCAATTAATTAGTATAAAGTTTGAAATGAAAAATATAGGCATAATTGTTTATGGAAGATTTCCGACAGAAAAGGCTTACGGCTCACACATTATTGACATTGCTGATGGATTTTTAGAAAACAATTGCAATGTTAATGTTTTTTACTCAAAAACATCAAACAAAAAGACTTTAGATGTTAGTCCGCAAGAATATTATGAAAATAAACAAGTTAACTTCATTGAAGTAAAAAATTATGATTTTACAAAATTATTTTTTTACAATTTTGTTCCAAATTTTATACAAAAAATTTTTTGGACTTTAGGTGCGTATTACTGGTCTAAATCATTAAAAAATAGTCTTGAGAATATTGACACATTATGGTCAACAAATCCTAATCTCTTAATTAATCATGCATCAAGTAATAAAAATATCATTTATGAGAAGCATGGAGCTGGTAAATTAATTCAAAAATATGTAGTCAAAAAACTTTCTAAATATGAGAATGTATTTTTTGTTGGAACATCTAAAACATCTTTCGAGGAACTATCAGATTTATCACCAAACAATACAATCTACTTAACAAATGGTGTAAATTTAAATCTTTATAAGAACGACATCTCTCGTGAAAAAAATAAAAAGTTAAACATAGGTTACATAGGAATGCTTGAAACCTATGGCAAAGATAAAGGAGTTAAAAAAGCTTTTCTAGAACTGAAAAATTTAGCAAAAAATCATGATTTTAAATTAACTCTGATTGGTGGCCCTAAAGAGAAGGTTGACGAAATTACTCAAGAATTTCAGAATACAAATATTGATTTCTCTTATAAATACAAAGTGCCCAAGAATAAAGTTTCTGAATACATGAAAGAACTTGATATTGGTATTGTGCCTTACCCAAACGAATTCCATATGACAAACTATGCATCCCCAATGAAGATTTTTGAATATGCTGCTGGTGGTGCAGTGGTCTTGTCATCAGATATTAAAAGCAACTTAGAACTTAATGAAACCAAGCTTGGGATTGTATATTTTAAAGCAGATGATTTTGATGATTTTCGAGAAAAAATTTCTAATTTGATTTTAGATACAAATTTGAGACAATCTCTCATTGAAAATTCTAAAAATAATATTGATAAGTATTCAGTAAATGAAAGAATTAAATTACTAATTAATTTTTGCGTCCGTAGCTCAACTGGATAGAGCACCTGACTTCGGATCAGGGGGTTGAGGGTTCGAGTCCTTCCGGACGCGCATTAACAAAGTCAATAAATTTATTCATTCTGTAATCCATTGTTAATTTTGAAACATCAATTACTTTTTCATCATCATAATTTTTTATTGCATTATCAAGTGCAACAAAAAAACTTTCTTTATCATTTAGGTCAAAATAATTAATGGCATACTGAATGGGGAGGTCTTTATGAGCAAGCGAATTGGTAGCAATTACATTCATACCTGATCCTAGATATTCGTAATATTTCATCGGTGAAGTATGTCTCTGCGAATGAATGCTGTCATCATTTGTTAAAATTCCAATCTGTGCCTCACTCAGGACTGCTGCTAATTCAGACCTTTTGACATGACCATGAATATATACATTCTCGGATTTAAACTGACTATTTAAATTATTTGCAATATCATCTGGGCCACCAAAAATATGCAACTCTGAACTCTTACTATATTTTGATTCTAGAAAGTATTCAATAATCTCTACTACCCCTCTGCTTTTTCCAAATCTTTGTAAATTTCCGGAATAGACTATTTTTATTTTGTCATGTTTAGATGAGCTGTCATAAAATAAATCTTGATCAAATCCGCTTTCAAGCACAGTAATATTATCTCCGTCTTTAAGATTTAAATCTTCCTTGATATATTTGTTGATACAAATAATTTTTGAATTTATAGATTCTAATGATTTTGAGACAAGTTTTTTTCTTATATTAGTAACATTGTGACATTCATAAATTACTCTTACATTCTTTTTAGACAAAAAATAAAAAACCCAATCAGAGAGAGTAAAAATTATATTTGTATGTTGATCTTTATATTTTCTAGTTACATAATAAGCCCACAATATGTGGCTAAAAATATACATATATTTTGTAAAAATATTAATTCTTCCAAATGGTAAGTAATGCTTTGTTGGATTGACTTCAAAATCTAAATTCATTTCGTAATAATCTTGAAGTTTTGAAACATCAGACGTAGAATTTTTTTCACGAAGTGGAAAAACAAGATCTACCTCGTAATTCTTTTTGACTAGGTGCTTTATTATTGAGAAAGTCCAAATTCCATGAGCGTAGGTGTTGGTGCTTGGTATTCCTTGATACGTTATATATGTAATTTTCATATTTCTTATTCAATATTACCTGATAAAAGACCTAAAATTTATAAAGATGAAAGCAGATCCCGGATACTTTGGCCCTGATTCCATGATGTGGAAAGTCAATAAAGAAATTACAGTTTTATTTGGCGGTGCGAGAGCACTTTTAATGCATGCTGCGCATCCACTCATTGCTGCTGGAGCAAGACAGACTTCATTCTATCAACGAGACCCTTGGAAAAGATTGATTAGAACGCTTTCATTACAAAACTCTGTAACATTTGGATCCAAAAATGAGGCTGACGAAAGTGCCCATAGGATAAATAAACTTCATGAAGTAATTAAAGGCAATGACGAAGTTACCGGAGATGTATATGATGCTTTAGATCATGAACAACTTCTTTGGGTTCACGCTTGTTTACAAATATCATCAATTTATTTTTATGAGAAAACAGTAAAAAAACTATCAGTTGAAGAAAAAAACAAGTATCACAAAGAAAATATGGTTGCAGCAGGTCTTGTGTTGATAGATATCGATGAAATGCCACAAACTCACGAAGAATTAAAAGAGTGGGTTGTAAATAAATCAAAAACTGAAAATTATTTAATTTATACAGACGTTGCGAAAGATGTGCAAGAAATCATTGCTGGAGGTCCCGTTCCAAGACATATAAAACCAATTTGGCCGTTCATATCTTTTACTGCGTTTAATACGTTGCCAAAAGAGTTTAAGGAACTTTATGGAGTAAACGAATCAAAAATTAAAGATGTGATTTTAAAATTTAATCTAAATTTTTTAAAATTTACACGACCTTTCCTTCCCCCGTTCTTTAGATTAATTCCACCAGCACGTTGGGCTAAACAACGACTAAAATCAAAGCCTAATTTATTATTTAAAGATAAAGCAAAGTTTTAGGCTTTATATATTATTAAGTTGTGAATAACTCAGAAAGTAATTCTTGGAATGATATATCTGATGATATATCTGAGGTTACGAAAAAAATTAAAGAAAAAATTTCTCAAGATAACCTAGTAGATGATTTAAAAGATTCATTTAAACAGACTGTGGATACAAGTATTGAAACTATAAAAAGTCTTATTAAGGCTATAGATGAGACAGTAAAAGACGAAGAAATCAAATCAGAATCAAAAGAGGTATTAAATAAAATAAGTGAAGAACTCATTGAAATTGTTGATGATACCAAAACTAAAATCTCAAATTTAGTAAGTAGTCAATCTTCTGAAGAAGAATAACTTTATAAAGGATTATTTGTAATTTAGGGTATTATTTATTAGATGTAATATAGGGTCGGTAGCTCAATCGGCAGAGCAGGAGCCTTTTAAGCTCAAGGTCGTGGGTTCGATTCCCACCCGACCCACAAAATTATTTTCCTTTAATATTTGATTTAAATAAAGATAAAGGTGTTCTTAAAATAATTTCAATATCTCTGTATAAACTCCAGTTATCGATGTATTCCATATCATATTTGTGCCAAGTTGAGAATTCAGATGAATTTCTTTCATTTATTTGAAGCAAACCTGTAATTCCAGGAAGAACATTTAACCTTCGCATGTAGTTACGATCAAAAAGTTTTGTATCATCATCAAAAAGTGGTCTTGGTCCGACTATCGACATTTCACCTTTTAAAACATTAAAAAACTGGGGAATTTCATCGAGACTATATTGTCTTAATACAGATGCACCTTTTAAAATACGTGGATCATTTTCAATTTTAAACAATGGTCCATCCTGTGTATTTAAGCCTTTTAATTCATCTCTTAGACCATGGGAGCCTTTTTTCATTGTTCTAAATTTATACATATTAAATTGCTTACCATGAAGACCAACCCTACGTTGTTTGATTATTGTAGGACCACCATCTAAAAAATATATATATGAAGAAATGATTATAAATAATGGTGAAAAAATGATTATCCCAATAAGTGATATAAATGTATCAAGAAATCTTTTTATAATATATTTTGAACCGTACTGAATATCATTATTAAAATATGTGAGAAAATAATTATTGATTTTCTCTGTCCTATTTATAAATACATTGTTGAAAACAATAGGATTTTCTGAAATTATTAATATTTTTTTATTCATATTTATTAAATAGTTTTCTAGTTCAGGTTGTATTGAATTTTGACTCTCAAAGTTAAAAATAATTAAATTTACATTGTCTTCTTTGTTTATTTTGTCAATTATTTCAATTACCTCACCAGAGTTTTCAAAATTATTAAAATCTACTCTTTCAAGTTCAGTTCTAAAAGTCATAATTCTTAAATTGTTAAATATAGAATTCGAGTCTAGGTTAAAGGTAATGTAATTTTCATCAGTTACCTTTCTACCAATAATCGATGATAAAAACTCACTATTTCTAAAAATTAGAAGAATAAATGGAACTATAAAAGTAAATATGAGCAAGTAGCCTCTTGATATTAAGTTAGAAAATCTAAACATTGTAAAAAACAACACTAGAGATGCGGTCCAGAGTAAGTAAATATTTAAATATTCATCAAAATAATTTCTATTAAGGGAAAAACTAAGTTCATTAACGTATGTATAAAACTTCGTTGAGTACAGAATAATTAAAAATATAAAAATAAAAATAGCTAAATAAATATCGATTTTTACAAATTCTTCGTTTAAAAAACTAAAAAATCTATTCTTATCCTCAACTAAATATGCATCAATTTGTAATCTAAAACTTTTCTCAGGACAACTTTCACAAATCCCTTTTGGCAATAAAAAATTATCGAAATAATAAATAGTCAGTGAGGTAATAAGTGATTGTAAAAATAAAAATCTAAATGTGTACTTGGCTATATTTTTAAAACCCATATTCATATTTTATTGTAATAATATTTATTACTTTGAATTTAATTATTAGTTATACTTTAAAGATTGAGGGGGCGTGGTAAAGTCTGGAGTTTACGCCTGCCTGTCACGCAGGAGGTCGCGGGTTCGAATCCCGTCGTCCCCGC
>ENA-OSEY01001032-OSEY01001032.1-marine-metagenome-genome-assembly--contig:-NODE-1032-length-19722-cov-3.716009_pt1 | contig 19722 bp, 25 predicted proteins | sample MGYA00248465_ERZ534230 | MGnify/ENA primary metagenome ERZ534230 (study PRJEB26409, sample SAMN06344110) | marine metagenome | isolation source: Sea water from surface | place: Atlantic Ocean:Southern...
AGATATGCAAATTTTATGAACTGGTATGTGGCATATATCATTCATTTGTTATAAATAATTTAACATAAAAAATGATTCTAAAAATATTTTTGTAAAAAAAAAGCCCCATAAAAGGGGCTTTTTTTAAAAATTATGATCTAAAAAGTGTAACCAACATTGAAGACTAGGCCATTAAATTTCATCATTTCATCAAACTCTGCAAGACCTATGTAGTACCCCACATTAACTCCAATATTTTCTGTAATAGCATAACCACCGCCTAAGATAATACCATAATCAAGTTCTCCCTCAATATCTTCTATATCTTGCTCGTCGTCATCTATTTTTTGAGTGCCTCCTAAACAGGTTCCAAGTAAAAATCCAGCTTGTAAAATAGCCTTATCATTAATCGGGTAAGGTACGGTAGCCCAAACATCTAACATATCAATCTGGGTTTCTGCCTCTATCTTTGTACCTGTGTAAGGACTAGTAAATTCATACGTATAACCCCTAGGATGGTAACCTGCTCCAACAACAAGTGGTATGCCACCTAAAAACAATCCCTTGCTTATACCAATATTTGGTACATTTAAGCGCGACTCTATACTATGTCCATCTGGCAATTCATCAACAGAGGTAGCTCCTCCAAATGTGCCACCAACATAAATTCCCCAACCTGGAAGTTGCGGCTCTTGATTTACACTAGCAGTAGTATCTTGCGCTACAATGAATGTAGATACAGCGATACATATTGTTACTATGTTTTTCATTTCGTATCCTTTTGTTTAATTAAGTATGTGTACTAAAGATTGGTAAATTAATGAGACTTGGTCTCAATATTAAAAGATTTTTATAACTTTTTAGTGAATATCGAATAAATAAAGACATTATTTAAGAAATAATACTTTTTGAGTATTAAGCGTTTCAAAACCTTGAATGAGATTTATGAAATAAATTCCTGAAGGGGAGGTTTTGCCTAGATCATTTTTCCCATCCCAAAAAATATAATTATCACCTTTAATAATATTTCTAAAATATAAACTTCTGACTAGCACTCCCATCATATCATATATTCGAATTTCTTTTTGTTTATTGTTATTTGATAAAAATGATATTCTAACAGAATTATTAAATGGATTAGGATATGTCTTTAAATTTATATAGTGATTGGAAGGAGTTGGGTTGACTGACAAAGAACTGGACCCCAGAGCACCTTCATTTATCCAATCATATATTGCTATTATTTGATCTATTGGTAAAGGATCAGCATTTTTAGGCATTCTGCAACATATAGGCTCATTTGGTACTATCACAGAGTCTCTTAATAAAACCTTGTAAAGCAAACTGCTGTCAGCATTAAAAGGAAAAACTACAGGACCATTGTTGCTATCACCCTCGATTAATCTTTCAAAAGAATCTAGCTCAAGCGCACCTGAACCATAAGTACCAGAATGACAACTAATGCAATGGTTGTTAAATATTGGTTGGATTTCCTGAGGGTAATCTATTTGGCTAAACAAAAAACCAATAATAAAAAATGAAAAAAAATGCCTAATTATTTTACTAGCCTTACCTGCGACTATTTAGTTTCGATAAAAGCCTAAGAATTTCAATATATAACCAAATTAATGTAACAAGAAGGCCAAAAGTAGCATACCATTCCATATATTTTGGTGCGCCTATTTCAGCACCTTCTTCAATAAAATCAAAATCAAGAACGAGGTTCAAAGCAGCAATTACAACAACTCCAATACTGAAAACAATCCCCATGGTACTATTACTATGAATGACACCGATTCCAGTACCAAAAAAACTCATAATAAAATTGATTAAATATAAAACGCCAATTGCTCCAGTAGCCGCAAAAATTCCCAGCTTAAAATTTTCGGTTGCCTTAATTAGACCGGACATATAGGCAAGTAAAAGGGAACCAAGAGTACCAAAAGTAAGAAAAATTGCTTGGACAGCAATTCCAGGGTATTGATTTTCAAAGACCCTTGAAATAAGACCTAAAAATAACCCTTGCATAATAGCGTAAGCAGGTACGGTTAGATGAGAAATTGTTGGTTTAAATATTGTAACCACTGCCAGTATTAACCCCGCAAATGTTCCAACCATGCCTAACCACGATAAGGCAGGATTTGACCAGGTAATTGATGCACTAATTATAAGTAAAAGTAGCGAAAGGCCAGTCTTATTCACCACTCCATTAATTGTCATTGTACCATCAGATGCTATAGATCCAGACATTGATTTCCTGAATGTATCCGATTGTAATGCAGGGTTTGCAGTTCTCATTGATAGATGTCTACTCATTATCTTTTACCTCTTCAATTCTAATCCACGGTTTACTAGAATCTTTATTTTTATTCAACAGCTTATAAATACTAGCTAATGCTAATAAAATTAATGGTAGCCATAAATAAAATACAAAATCCATAACCTATTGTAAAAATTACAACCTAATTAAATCAAAAAAAAATATCACTGGCTAAATAAATAGCAAGATTGTAGATAGAGATACCGAAGAAATCACAAATATTTTATATGGTTTTTCTGGAATTTTTTCAACGATCCATACACCAATTATTGCACCAATTAAAATCATGGGAAAAAGTGTCAAATCAAACAGTAGCGTATCAAAATTAATTGTTTTCCAAAAAATAATATGAAAAGGAACTTTAACGACATTGACAAAAAGGAAAAACCAAGCTGCGGTACCGATGAATTTATTTTTTTCAAATCCCATGGAAAGAAAATATATTGACATTATTGGACCAGCAGCATTGCCAACCATTGTTATGAACCCGCCTAAAAAGCCTATTATAATTGAAAGACCTTTATTTTGCTTTACATCAATTTTAATCATTGTCATCAAAGCCCCTGCAATGATTATTAATCCTAATAAAACCTGAAACTGAGCATCAGATATTTTATCTCCTATATAAACGCCAGTAAAGATTCCAACTAATGCGCTGGGTAATAATTGTATGATTTTTTTTAATTCAGCATGTCGATGGTAATAATAAACTCCAAAAAAATCGGCCATTATGAGCAGTAACAATAAAATCCCTGTAGAGGATTTGGATCCAAAAATATTAGCTAGCACCGGCACCACAACCATCCCCAAACCCCCTAATCCAGTTTTGGCCATTCCAACACCTATAGCACATAAAAGCACTATGGCAAACTCAAAGGAGGTGAGATTTAAACTTTGATAAAGCGAAAAAATATACTACTCTGTTTCCTAGTTATTATAGGCCAAATAAAAAAGTCTTTTAGCCAACGATGGGAAATAAAATTTAAGTTTGAATGGATTAGAATAAAATAAGCAATTATATATGTTTTTGAAAAGATTTGCCCCCCTAGTTTTAGAACACAAGAAGGAAGTAGAAAGCTCTACTCTTTGAAAAGAGGGGCAACATAAAATGATGGAGGAAGTAACTCCATCACGGCTGAGCAATAATCTTTAATGTCTTAAATTTTTAAAAAAGCAAAAGTAAATATTTAATGTTTAAGTAATATCCTTTCAATAACTTAAACTTTAATGTATATGCGTGTCAACAGTTAATTATTTAATATTTAATCAAATTTTACTAAATATATTTAATTCACTAGGCTTTTATGTTAAATGATTATGAAATTTCAATGTGAAAATGATCACCAAATTATCAATTCTTTTTTTTCTTATTTCTGCTGCTCTCTATGGCCAATGAGCACTCTGAGGCAATCCTTCGTTACCAGGTGGTAATTCAAACAAAGGTTTAGGAGCAAATAAGGGCGAACTTTATTACTCTTTAGTTCAAAGCAACCAACATATAGACTGGTGGCATGATCCGGTTCCAGGAGAAGATTTCGTACATGAAGGTAACTTAATAACTTCTATTTTACGACCTGGAATAATTTACGGATTGGATGATAAGATTAATTTATCCATAAGCACCATTCTTGGAATTAGGGCAATGGGTTTTAAAGGAGATAATATTTCTACTCATCACCGAAATGAGAATTCAGCTACTGATTTCGAGAATGCTAATGGCGGGATTCTTGGAGACTCACGATTTACACTTAACTATCTTTTAAAAAACACTGGTGTTGGAGATGGGTACAGAGTCATTTTGGGTGGTGGTATAACCATCCCATCAAAAAATACACTGATTAAAAGCCCATTCATAAAGATAAACAATACTCATGAACCTCATAGGCATTTTAGTATGAGTAAAGGAACGTATAATACAATTTCAGAAATCCAAATCTATTATAAGCAATCAGCAAATCCTGTTTTCATAGGCGGTAATATTTCACATGAAAAACCAATTGCTGAAAATGAATATTATTATACTCCTCAAACTTCTCTTAAATCAGTTTTTTCGGTAATATACAAGAGATTTGATAAATTAGATGGATCTTTGGATCTTAGTTTTGGAATTGAATCATTATCAAAAGAATATTGGAACGGTGTCCCTAGTCCAAACTCTTCTGCTCTTATTTTAACACCTTCGGTCGGATATTTATTTAGTACAAAAAAAGGAGCGATTGGCATCAATATCCAAAGACCTATATTCCTTGAAGGGTCATTTTCCGCTTATGCTGAAGATATGGATCAAGGTACTAGCGTTTGGCAAATTGTTTTATCATTTAGGTCAATGGCTTCTAAATTAAATTAATTATACCAAACAGCAGCACCCTTACTTTTTAGCTTTTTGCCTAAATACTCTTCAATACTTAAAGCATCCTTTCGAGTAGGTATGGGGTTATATTTGTCATAAATGTCAGGCCTTAATTTTTCACCATAATATTTAGCATATTTATTTGATTTATACCCTTCCTTGTGTTGCTCAAGCCTAAGTTTTGGAGCTCTTGTGGATTGTCCAATATAAAAACAACCATTACCTTTAATATATTGAGGGTTTTTAGCTCTAAATTTTCTAAGGTCAGCTACTTTAGGATCGAGCTCGATAACATATACAAAATATTTTGCCATAAATCGATTATAAAATGATTGGCGCCTCCTAAAAAGCATAGAGGCTGATATCAATACTTATCAGCTTATTAAACTTGGCCTAATGTAAAAAGCAGGATAATCAAACCAATAGACAACATTGTTAAAGCTGGTACCATCAATTTTAATGGGCTTTTAACCTGTATGTGGGTTCCAACAGCTCCTAGCATGAGTATAACAATTCCAAGCGAACCGATAAAAATTAAATTATTATCATCAAATTGCAGCATTACCGTAAAGGAGATTTTAAGTATCCCAACTAGGTCTCTAAACATTTCCGGTAATTTATAGTCCGAAAATTCTTTTTTAATGTTATCATATCTTACTACCCAGACAAAATAAACAGCTACTGCAGCAATTATTTTTAATGCCTCAATGAATACTTCAATACTAAACACCATCGTAACTCCAAAGGTTAACAGTTTTTGAACTTAAAAATATTAAGCACACAGCAAAGATTAAACTAGTCATTCTTACCATACTTATATTACAATTCATAATCTTCTTCTAGCATAATTGATCGAATTTTTAGTTCAAAATTTTCTCTAACTTTATTTCCAATTAAAAAGCCAATTTCTGAAATATATTTTTTATCAAAGTTACTCATCCTTAAACGCTGTCCTCTAAAATACGGCTCCATAGAATCGAGGGGTATCCTTATCTCCTGCCAACCATCTTTTGCAAAAAATTTTTTGGTATAAACATGACGGTCATTTCTTGATGACCTAATACGAAGCTGATAATACTTATTATCACCGCTAAGTATGACTGTAATATATTTATTTTTTTTAACATTAAGTTTTCCTACATAATATCGTATTGAACTAAAACCACCATAATTCTCTAACGATATTTTTCCAGAAAATACACCAGTATCACCATTTTTAATCTTTAATTTACCTTTTGACCTTCCACCCATTACTCCGTCATCAACCACATACCAGCCATCAAGATTTTCCACTTTAGAAAAATCATATATTATTTTAGCTTCAACCATTGATACAAAAAGTGAACATTTAAGTAAAAATAAAAAAAATATTTTGAAAAAATATTTCAAAAGATAGCACTTAATAATTTGAGTAACATTGATTTTTAACTCCATTTTTATAATCATCAACATATTTTTCTAAAGCAAATGTTACAGAGGAAAATGCAATATTTTCCCAAGGAACATCTTGAATACTAAATAATCTTACTTCTAATGTCTCATCCATAGGTGCGAAATCATCATTAACGATCTCACTTAAATAGAGCATATATACCTGACCTATTTTTGGAAGGCTATAAGTAGTCTGCAAATGCAGTATTTTAACTTGAAGATTTGCCTCCTCTTTAGCCTCTCTTTTTGCTCCTTGTTCTAGTGATTCACCAATTTCCATAAATCCAGAAGGTAGTGTCCATTTCCCATAACCTGGTTCTATTGCCCTTTTACAAAGCAGTATTCTATCTTCCTTAACAGGCAAGATCCCAACAATTATATTTGGATTAATATAATGAATATGTCCACAAACAGTACACACCTGCCGGGTTTTATTATCCCCATCTGGAACTACTAACTCTGTTTTATTACCACACTTAATACAATGCATTATATCAAAAAAAATTTATTAAAATGTCTATTCCAAAATAGTTAGATAATCGATTCGAACTCAACTTATATTTGTTTTTAAAATATATATGTTAGAAATATTTTACCATCCATTATATACCTCCGGTATATCTAAAAACTCAAAATTTCCAAGGGATAGGTATAGATTGATTTTTGAATCAATTTCAAATTCAAAGGCAAATAAAAAAATTAAATTCAGGACCCCTGAAAAAATTGATATTGACCTATTATATAATGTACATCAAAAAGAATATGTTGATAATTTTATTGATGGCACTCTTTCTGAATCTAAACAAAGAGCAATAGGCCTTAGGCCATGGACGAAAGACATTGTAAATAGAACGCTTTTTATCATGGGTGGGGGGATTAATGCACTCGATTCTGCTATAAAAAATGGAATTTCATCTAATTTAGCAGGAGGAACACATCATGCACACTACGACTATGGATCCGGATATTGTATTTTTAACGATATCGCTTTGACTGCAAACTATTGTAAAAATAAATATAAAGAATATCAAAATATATTAGTGCTAGATCTTGATGTTCATCAAGGAGATGGATCGGCAACAATGTTAAAAGATGTAGAGAGCGTTTTCACATTTTCAATGCATTGCGGGGGAAATTTTCCATTAAAAAAGCAAAAGAGTGATTTAGATGTTGAATTAGAAAAAGGTACAGGAGATGAGGAATATATTACAATCCTTAAAGAAAATTTATATAAACTTAGAAGCATTCCATTTGATATCGTTTTTTTTCAAGCAGGAGTCGATTCACTTAAGTTCGATAGTCTTGGGCATTTAAATCTTACCCAAGATGGAATGAAAAAAAGAAATGAACTAGTTTTAGATTTTTGCGCTACTCAAAATTTACCTTTACTTATATTTATGGGCGGTGGATATTCAGACCCTATTGATCATACAGTAAAGGCATTTCACAATCTTTTTGTTCAATGCACTAAAAAAATTGGAACAATTAAGTCGTAGGCACTCTCCTTGAAAATGGTTTTCTACGGCTTCCATGTTTTAGATAAACTTTTTTTGCCTCAACTCTAGCACCCTCAGTTTTCTTTATCCCATATAGGATCTGTTTGGCTTTTTTTACTTGCAACCCATGATCAACAATTGGCTCAGGATAATCTATTCCTATTTTACAATTGTAGATCTCTTGAAATCCCTCACTCATCAAATGTGGAGTGAAAATATATTCTAGAGGAACTTCTTTTAGTTCAGGAACCCATTCACGAACAAAAATACCTTCTCCGTCATGATCTTTTTGCTGCTTTACGGGATTATAAATTCGAATTGAATTGATTCCTGTGACTCCTGACTGCATTTGAAATTGACTATAATGAATACCAGGTTCATAATCGGTAAATTGTGTAGCCAAGTATTTACTTGTTTTTCTCCAATCCAACCAAAGATCATAACTAGCAAATGAAACAAGCATAGCTCTCATACGAAAATTAATGTAGCCTGTAGCTTTTAGACACCGCATACATGCATCTATTAAAGGATATCCGGTTTGCCCATTCTTCCAAGCAATAAAAAATACTTCATTAAAATCATCTCGAATCGAATCATACGAACGTGACATATTCTCCCATTCAATCTGAGGCTGGTCCTCTAATTTTTGAATGAAGTGGCAGTGCCATCTTAACCTGCCTAGAAATGAAGATATAGATGACCGCCAATTCCCAAGGTTTTTAATTCCTTTGAGTTTATCTCTCTTTGCTTTAGCTATTTTATACACTTCACGAACGCTTAAATTGCCAAATGTTAAATAAGGACTTAGCCTACTGCAGCTAGTTATTGCTGTTAAAGGGCTAGACATTTCTTTAGAATAATTTTTCCCGCGGGTTTCAAGAAAAGAGTCAAGTAGTTTCAATCCAGCCTCCCTACCCCCTTTTTGAATTGATTTGTGCGTAGCATGCTTTCCAATTTTTTTGATATCTATTAAATCAAATAGATAATTAAAAGAAAAGAACTTTATGTTTTTTGAAACCTCTATTTTTGGGAGATTCATAAATTTGTTCCACTCATATGACCAACCATCTCTATCAAAAATAGGTCTTTGAACTCCATGTTGCTGATATTCATACCAATTAATATCTTGATTTTTACACCACTTTTTAAATTGTATATCTCTTTGATAGCTTACCCAATTACCTGTCTCCTCATGAGAATAAACTGAAATTGAATTGGGTAAAGTATTTTTTAATTTTTTAAAGACATTTATAGCAGAACCATACTCTAAATGAAGAAAGCCGCCGATGGTTTTTAAACTTTCTTTTAAAGATAGAAGCGAATCGTTAATGAACTGATGATGTCTTGGGTCATAATCATCAGCTTCTATAATTTCGGGTTCATATATATAAAGAGGTAGAACTAACCCTGACTTGCAAGCTTCATGTAAAGGTTTGTGGTCAACGATACGTAAGTCTTTTTTAAACCAAACGATTGATATGTTCATTTAAAAAATTGTTGAATAAAGTCCCAAAAAATCAAAGATAATCGCCACTAAAATTTTCATTCAAATTTGATTAATTGTAGATAATTAAGCTATAATGCTATATGAAAAATATTCTTGGAACTGATTTAAAATGTTGCGGAACAAAACCAATGACTGGGTACTTTCGAGATGGATTTTGCAGAACAACAGAAACTGATCGCGGAAGGCATGTTGTAGCATGCATTGTAAATGAAAAATTTTTACACTTTACGCGCCAAATGGGAAATGATCTTTCTTCCCCAAATCCAATGTATAATTTTCCTGGATTAAAACCAGGTGATAAATGGTGTGTATGTGCCTTGCGATGGAAGGAAGCATTTGATGCTGGATGTGCGCCTGAGGTTATTCTTGAAGCAACTCATGAAAAATCTTTGGACTATGTAAATCTAGATGACCTTATTTCTATGAGTTCAGATACTAAGTATAAGGAACGTTCCTAATGTCAAAACTAACAGAAACTAGCAGAATAATTGAGATGGCGTGGGAAGATCGCACTACATTTGACAGCATTAAAGATCAGTTTGGTCTCAGTGAATCTGAAGTCATTAAGATAATGCGTAAGCATATGAAAAGAAGCTCTTTTAAAATGTGGAGAAAAAGAGTTTCAGGAAGAAAAACAAAACACAGATTCTCTTCACAATCAAAGGCTCCAAGATTTAAATCATATAACCAAAAATAAGTTGATATTTTAAACTCGACTAATTTTTTTAATCAGTTATGAACGTTGAAATCACCTGTTTTACATGCTTTGAAAGTTTTTCCGAGCACATAGACTTTCACGATGGGCTATACCAAGAAATAATTGATTGTGAAGTTTGCTGTAGACCTAACAAAGTAAGTCTAGAAATGAAGAACGAATCAATAATTAGAATTGATATATCAGATGGAAATGAATAAAAATATTTTCAGCTTACAGTTTTAGGTAGCAACCTTTTATCAATCTCATAGACAGGCTCCCAATCATACATTTCCTCAGGTAAATAAGAATAACCACCCTTAGTAAGTCTTGCACGTTTTTTAACACACATGGCTATCCTCAGATCTACTTTGACAATTTTATTTTTATTTTCATTATTTTTTTGATTGGAAAGAAGCTCCTCACGTTCTTTTATTGCATCATCAAAGACTACCTTAAGCCTATCAAAAACTAATGATTGAGACTTATACTTCGGTTCACCATAATTGGGCGAATATGATCTTTTCATTATTATTTAATTAGAAGAGACTTGGTTCCAAAGAGATTCAACTTGCTTGTAGCACTTTGGCAAGGAAATATCACTATCAACTTTGGGCATATCAGTAATATCCCAGTACTCAAACTTAAATGTACAAAGATGTGGGTCAGATTGAACCATAGGCTTATGCTCATTTTTATCCATACATATCAATCTATCATATTGATCAAGATCAATGTTATTTATATGGACTGATAGCTCATCAGCTCTTTTAGGCAAAATATTAAATTTTTCTAAATTGTCTAAAGCAGGATAATAAATTTTTCTAAAATTGTAATCTCCAACTCTCAGACCTGCCGAAAATGCAGAGGAGCTCTTCTTATTTTTTTCCGAGAAATAATTAAATACCTCCTCAGCAAACCTACTTCTATGAATGTTAGCTGTGCATACGAATAGTACTTTGGTCATGAAACTTATTTAACCAAAGTTAATTTTTTTACTAAAGAATTTTGACCGGAAACTATTGAATAAAAATAAATCCCACTTGCAACTAATTGACTGTTTTTATCTTTACCATCCCAAATTTTTGTAGCGCTACCACTGTTGTGATAACCATTATGCAGTGTTCTAATTTCCTTGCCACTCATATCATATATTTTAAACAAAATATGTGAGGCAGATGGTATTGAATAATCAATCGTTGTAAGCCCATTAAATGGGTTAGGATAATTTTGCTTTAGTAAAAACTTATCTGGGAGATTCTCCTCCTGAACGTTTAAATATCCAGAAATAATGTCTACAATGTTTGATGGAATTCCGGAGGAAACACTTTCTTTATAAACGACCTGACCATTTATATCCGATATGTATAAATCACGATGATTTGCCTCCCAATCATCCCACACTAAATAAGGACTTTCATCTATACAGATAGCAGCACTGCCTTGGTTAGTCCAGTTAACTAAACCATTTTGCCATGAGGACTTGCTAACGCCAATTAACTCAACTTGATATCCATTACTTTTAAGGTCATCATTTATTTCATTTAACTCACCAAACCTGGTGGTGCATGTTCCTCATGTAAATGCTCCGAAATAGTGTAAGACAACTTTTCCCGAAAAATAAGAAGAGCCAACATTTTGACCATACGTGACTGAATTAGGATTTACATCCTCCAAAGAGTACGGGTCTTGACTAAATAATATTGAGCATAAAAATAATATATTTACAAACTTAAAAAGTAACATTCTTAAAAATAGCGGAACTATGACCAAACAGTAAAATCATTTATGTGCTTGAATAGAGGACATGAATATCGCATTTCACTTATTATCTAGATCAACATTATTATATGCAATGCATTTTAGATTATTTCTACTGCTGCTCATAGCCATTTCTTTTATTTTGACATTATCTAAAGAAGATGGTAGAGCAAGAATATTTTTTATTGTAATTACTTTTTTGTTAATAATAGCATATTGGATTAATTCATTTACCTACTTTTCTAGCTTTTAATATTTTTTGATGATCAAACTTTACCAAGTAAGAGAGCCAACTACATTAACGTTAGTTAAAAGACCCTCTGCTAAAATAAAATCACCTTATGTTTCTGATGGTACTCGAGGTAACCAAACTTACACTATTCATACTCCAGCGTTAAATATGGGCGGTCAATGCGTTGAAGGAACAAAACTTATTTGCGATAAATCAAATGAATCATCAAAAACAGATTATATAATAAATGCTATAAAGCTTGAAGAAGAGAATTATAAGCAAATCTACATTGGGGCCAATCCATTCATCGCTGAAAAAATAGCGAAAACAGCTATTCAAAAAAACTGCATCAAATATTTTAAAAATTTCACATTTATAAAAAAACCTAACTCCATTAGATACAGAGGAGATATTTATGGTGAGCTAAAAGGCAAAACTCATATAATTGAAATCAAAAACGTTATATGTGCAACCTACGACCCTAAAATAAATCTAATAAGTCCAAGTGAAAAATTTTATGATCACTCTGAACCTTTTTCAAGGTCGGGTATCTATCCTTTTGGTAACAAAACCCAAAAGTGGAATGATGAAAAAGTTGTATCATCTAGATCCATTCGACAAATAGATGAAATGATTAAAATTATAAAAAATGATAACGACATAATTTTTACAATATTATTTATCGTAAATAGAAGTGATTGCAACACTTTTAAACCAAACTGGGTCTCAGATCCAGTTTACTGCAATTATTTATTGAAAGCGAAAGAGGCAGGAGTCAATTTACAAGCTGTAAAAATGCACTGGGACGATAGAAGTTGTTACTACCACTCTCAGTTGAAAATCGAATTAAATAAGTGGTAAAGCTATGATTGACACGTCCTACAAAAATATAGCCTCCTAGAATTTTGAACAATTTTTTCTATAATATCACCACAATTAAAGCATGGCTGATTTTTTCTAGCAAACACCATATGTCTAATTAGCCTAAAGTTGTCAACATTACCAAATCTTTCTTGAAAATCATTTTTATCTATTGTGTTTCCATTGTATTTGTAAGCTCTAACACTAACATTTTTAATTGAATTAGATAACTGCCTCAACTGATCATAGTTTAGATCCTTGGGCCTTAACTCAGGCATTAGACCAGAAAAAAATAAAATTTCAGATCTTAAATAGTTCCCCAGTCCAGCTATAAAATGTTGATTTAATAATAAACCTCCAAGATTTCTGTTTTTATATGTCTTTGAACACAATCTTTCAGACACAGTTTCTTCTACTGTGCTATCAGATAAAATATCAGGACCAAGGTTTTTTAAGTAATGATGCTTGTTCTCATCTTTGGAATTTAAAAGCACAATATCAGTGGCTGACCACAACCTTGCTACCTTTTTGCCAGATACAATTTCTATTCTAAGTTGTCTATTATGCTTTATTTTAGTGGTTAGGTAATTTATGGTCCACTTGCCGTAGAGCTGATTATGAGTTACAATACTTTGACCTGTATTTAATCTAATTATAATGGACTTTCCGGCCGATGTAACGTCGTCAACGAGAATTCCTTTTTTGGAATTAAGACTTTTTAAAGAAGGATGTAAAAATTTGAGCGACGATATTTCTTTTTGTTTAACTGTTCTCGATATATCATCAGCCATTCTTTTGGTCTCTGGACCCTCTGGCATCTTAAATTAAAATATAATGATCAAAAAATATCTAATGCCTATTTTTCAATATCATAACCAGATTTCTTCCAAGCTTCGACCCCACCTTCGAGAAGTACAACGTCCTTAAAACCCATATCTTTTAAAAGCTTACCTCCAATTGCTGCACAAGCACCTATGCTACATGTCATTACAACTTTCTTGTCTCTATCCTGTATTCTATCATCTTTGTAATCGTCTGGCACTTCAGAATCTGCTTTATAATACAACGTACCCAGAGAAATATTCACTGCACCAGGAACAAATCCTCTATCCTCCACTGTTTCCTTATCACTGACATCTAAAATGACAAGGTTATCATCCTCTTTCATAAGATCATTTAATTGATCAGAATTAATGACATCAAGATTTTTTGCAGATTCACTAACAATTTTACTAAATGTTTTTTTACTCATAAAAACTCCACTATTTGAATTGAAAGATTTTCATGAAAAGACGTACAATTTGTCTAGCTTATTTTTAATCTTTACAAAAAAAGGACAAATCCTCCAAATGAACGACCGAGATATTACTTTCCTAGAAAAAATTCAACTATTTAAGAAACTAAAAAGTTATTTAACTAAAAAACTTGCAAATGATGAAAAATCAAATGAAGAATTAAAAACTATTATAATTGAACTTGAAAGGTGGGGAAAAGATTTAAAGAAAAGGGCCAATTATTATGATTTGTAAAATTTTAGTTGTATTTTACAAATAATAATAAATAAAAGATTATGCTTTCAAAAGAATTTCTCACTGAAAGAGGATATTGCTGCGGGAATGGGTGTTTCATGTGCCCATATTCACCGAGGCATATTGAAAATAACACTAAACTAATGTCAAAAGAAGAATGGAAAAAACATTTCTCAAAAGATTCCTAGACCTACACCCTCTTTACAAACTCAGTTTTCTGTCAGTTGTAATTTTATTTTACATTTGGATAATTAACTACGTGATTTAGATGATCTAAGATTAATTATCTTAGATAGTTAACATATGTACAAAAAAACTTCCTGATTTAATATATCTATATCTTTAACTCCTGCTTTCAGATTGTCACCAACTCTGAAAACTTTTTTTGAAAACTGACCAACCAGAGCATGCTTATTTCTCGCGACACGATAGCGGTCTGGCTTCAGATGTGATTTGTAAATAAAAGCGGTAAAATCTACTTCATTGATATTTAGATGAATCATTTTTTTTGAAAACCCCTCTATGGTACATTGAAATATTTTATCTTTTTTAGATTGTAAATATTTAATCTTTTTTATTCTATTATATTCATTTTCTGCATTTTTTGCTTTTTGCTCATTTTCGTTAATTCTATTTACAATATCATCTAATGAATCGACTCTTTTAGAAACATTATTTTTTAAAATATTTTTTAATAATCTATGACATACTAGATCAGCATACCTTCTTATAGGAGATGTAAAATGTAAATAAGTATCAAATGCCAACCCGTAGTGCCCAATATTAATCAAACTATATTCCGCTCTTTTTAATTTTTTCAATATTAATCTGGAAAATATCTTGCGTTTATTTGGAGAATTAAATGATAAAATAAAATCATTAAAGCTCTTCGGTCTATCTGTAAATGCGCTAATCAAAGCTTCTATTTTTAAAAAAGATCTTCTGCTGGGCATATCATGATTACGATAAATCGGATAGCCTTTAGAGCCTAATAATTTTGCTGCATATTTATTAGCTAGAAGCATGCATTCTTCAACCATCGCATGCGAATCCTCTTGATTTTTTTCCTTTATTTCAAGAGGAGTGCCAACCAAGTCAAAACTAAAAATACTCTCGGTACTTACAAGATCTAAAGCTCCATCTTTTAACCTATTCTTTTTTAAAATTTTATGAACCTTATAAAGTAAAAAGATATTTTGTTCCAGATTCGTTTTTTGAGGATTAATTAATATATCATTAACCTCATTGTAGGTAAGTCTGTGTTTATTTTTTATAATACTTAAACATGCTCTTTCTTCAAGAATTTTTCCAGAACTAGTTAACTTAAAACACAATGAAACTGCTAGCCTGTTTTCTCCGGGGACTAATGAACAATATTTTGTTGCTAATTCTGAAGGAAGCATATGATAGGATTTTTCAGGGAAATAATAAGAGTTACTATTTTGTAAAGCTGCATTATCTAAATCAGAATCAGGCTTTACAAACGATGAAACATCAGCAATATGCACTTTTAGATCATAAACTCCCTCCTTAAAGCTTATGGATATAGCATCATCAAAATCTTGTGCGTCATCAGGATCGATACTAAATGTATCAAGCTTAGTAAAATCTTCCCTATTTTTATCATTGAAAATAATTTTTTCTAAATCACCAACCTTAATTTTTGAATGTTTCTCATATGAAAACCTATGTCCCAAATACTTATTAACTACATATAGATGATCTGCTAATGGATTATCAGGCAATGAGATAATTTTGCTTAGCTCTCCATAAGCAGTTGGACCTCGTTCATTCCAATTCGTTATGCAAACCTCTACTACAGTAAAGTCCGCTAAGACTTCATCATGATCGTTTAATTTTATATTTTTTGGCTGATGGGTAGATACATTTACAAATACTTGCTTATTTTTATGATATATCCTTCCAATGAACGTACTAGTATTTCGTTTAATGACTTTTAAAACTTTAGCTTTTTTGTAAGGAGCATACCTTACCTTTTGAATAGAAAAATGAACTTCATCTTTATCAAATGCGCCATTTAGATGATTCTTGGCAATAAATATATCTTCACCATAATATTTAATGATCCCTCTACCATCACTGAGAACAGAAATTTTTGATGATCGATTTTGATTTCTACTGCTCATAAATACTCATTTTTTCCAAGTGCCACCATATTTGTAATGCGTATTACCAGGTTTATGTATCTCAAGGCAGGGTTTGCACGAAAATATCCATTTTTTTGAATTATCAATTATAATTCTATACATGGTGTTGTATTCTTCGCTACATATATCACATAGTTTATATCTAGACATTATTAAAAAGAGAATTCATTTATAAAACTTACATCCAATGATTGACCATTTTAGAATTTTCTCGTAAATCTATGCAATCACCTTTTTGTAAACGGATCAAATACCTTTTGAATTTTTTAGGCATAAAGAAATAAGATATAGCAATATGAATTTTGATGTCATCATTGTTGGAGCTGGCTTAAGCGGTAGCTATTTAGCTAGAAAGGTTAAGGAACTAGGGTTAGATACCTTAATCATCGAAAAAAGTAAAGGTATCGGTGGTAGATTTTCAACTAAACCTGTCGGTAAGGGCATTGCAGATTATGGGTGCCAATATCTGAAGCCAAAGACCAAAGAATTATCTGAATTGATTCAGAGCCTAAAAGATAAAAACCTTATTAAAAAATCAAATATGCTCCAGGGTAATGAAGCGTATATTGCTCCATATGGCATGAATAAAATACCGCAATATTTAGGCTTAGGAGTAAGTACATTATTAAACCAAAAAGTTTCTTCCATAAAAAAGACTTCTAACCGCTGGGAAATAAACACTAATTCTTTTATTCTAAAATCTAAAATACTGGTCTTGACAATGCCTATAAATCAAGTTAGTGATTTACTAAAAGTAAGCAATCTAGCAATACCTGATTTGCCAACTGCTACCTATAAAAGTTTTTATACAATCACTTTCCAAAATATAGACGCTATTAGCTCTAAACCGGTTTTAAAAAATGATTTTGCTCCTTGGATTTGTAATAATCTTCTAAAAGGTTTATCGATAGATCAAAATACATTCACTGTAAATGTAAATGAAGAGCTATCAAATACCCTGTTAAACATAGAAGACAATAAAAAACATGAATTAATTAACATACATCTTAAAGAATCTGGGTTTAAAAACTTCTCTTTTTACAACCTTCATTACTGGAAATATGCATTTACAGAAAATCAAAATAATATAGCAAACTATTTTAATGAGGATAATATGCTTGCTATTTGCGGGGATTCATTCTCTATTGGCCAAGCTGATGGTGCAGTAGTTTCTGCCCAAAAAACGTTTGAGCAGATAAGAGATATTTTTTAATAGACTCTCCTAAAAACTAAATTAGCTAGTATTCACATTTCTTAGATCTATTTAATTTTTATAACATTATAATTAATGCTACTTTATATTATGGTGCATTCTAATTTATGAGGTCTCATGAAGTTATATCATAATAAGATATTCAATTGGCCATGCAATTCATAAAATTTTTACTAGCAATTTTTTCTTTGATTTATACTGTTTATTCAAATGAGTATGATTTTAAAAACTACACTGTTGTAGATGGACTATCAGAAAGTACAATTAATGTGATTTTTGAGGATGATAAAGGCTTTCTTTACATTGGTACAGAAAATGGATTAGGGCTTTTTGATGGACTTGCTTTTTTTAATTATAAAATGAATGTTTTCAATGAGACTACAATTTTTGGGAACAACATAAAAAGTATTTGTCAGGATGATTATGGCGATATTTGGGTTGGAACAGAACTTGGACTTTCAAAACTAGATACTAGGACTAGAAAGTTTAAACGAGTTGTAAATACTAATTATAACCTTAAAGACATAGAAAAGATTTTTAATGATAAAGATGGGAATATATGGTTTAGAAATTCAGATGGTATATATATGTATGAACAAACATCAAATAAGGTGGAATGTATTAGTTGCGGTGACAACTTAGAAATAAATTCATTCTCTAATATCTACAGTACCCATAGTAACGAAATACTTATAAGTACATTCTCAAATTTATATAGGTATGACTTTGATAGTGATACATTAATATCAATGCTTAATCCTAATAATTCAACTATTGAAATTTCATTTGTCACAGATATCATTGAGGTAGATAATACATTGTGGATCGGAAGTAAAAATGGATTAATAAAACTACCGTATGATCGAAAACTAAAACCTCAGATATATAAAGAAAAAACTAGTTCCTTAGTAAATGATGATATTAGAGATGTTGAATACTCCAAAAAAAAGAATGAAATATGGATTTCAACTAAAAATGGTATTTCAATATTGAACCTTAGCTCCAATTCATTTAAAAATATCCAAGTGACATTATTTGCAAATAGCATTGTTGAAAACGATATCAAAAATCTGATACTAGCTGATAAATCCAACAGAGTATGGTTCACTACAAATAATTATGGTGGTATCAATAACATATCATTTATTCCAAATGAAAAAAATTCATTGGATACTATATACGTGAACCTTTTACATGACGAAACAGATCAGACTTCTATTCCTGGCAATAACATAACAACTTTTATTGAGGATAAAGCTGGTAATGTCTGGTTTGGCACAGCTAATGCAGGACTAAGTATGAATTCAAATTTTTCTTCAAAATTTTCTTCTGTTAAATATGATTCAGAAAACGATTGGGGATTATTACGCTCAAAGATATATGCAATTGAATCTGCTGAGGATAATTTTCTATGGGTAGCAACAGATCATGGAATAGAGTACCTTTCAGTTGAAGGGATTCGTTATGATCATTTTCCAAAGTCTGAATTAGGCACATCACAAATAACTGACATACATTTTCAAAATAGTAATTCGCTTTGGGTAGGAAGTACAAGTGGTCTATTAAATATTGACATTGAAAAAAGAACTATTGATAGGTATAATGCAAAAACAAAAAATAAAAAAAGAAAAATAGCAGATAATGTTGTTTTTGACATTTATTTTGATGATGATAATTACGCATGGATTAGTACACGCAAGGGTGTTTCTATCTTATCTTTAGAAGATGAATCAATAATTAATTATTCAATGCCCTCGCCAATAAGATTTGTTTTTAAAGATACTAATAAAAATATTTGGTTTACTACAATCTCAAACGGTGTTTATAAAGCTCAACAAAGTCAGACACGTTCAATATTTAATAATCAGAAAATCAGGTTTGAACATTTCAAATTTGATAAAGAAGAAAAAAATGGTATATCCTCATCAAAAATTACCTCTTATTTACAACCCGATGATAATTTCATTTGGTTTGGCACTACAAATGGCGGACTAAATAAATTCGATATTAAATCAAATAAATTTCATCACTTGTTCATTGAAGATGGACTTCCATCGAACTATATAACCGCTATTGAAAAAAGTAAAGATGGAAATCTATGGGTAAGTTCAAAAAATGGTATTTCGTTAATTAATTCTCAAACTAACGGAATCTTGAATTTTAATTTGCTTGATGGTATAT
>ENA-OSEY01001033-OSEY01001033.1-marine-metagenome-genome-assembly--contig:-NODE-1033-length-19717-cov-7.881110_pt1 | contig 19717 bp, 13 predicted proteins | sample MGYA00248465_ERZ534230 | MGnify/ENA primary metagenome ERZ534230 (study PRJEB26409, sample SAMN06344110) | marine metagenome | isolation source: Sea water from surface | place: Atlantic Ocean:Southern...
ATCTGGGTAATTGTTCCCTAGAGATAGCCAAAAAGATCGCATCAAAACTCTCACTAGCCGTTAAGATTGGGAAAAAGGCATTCTACAAACAAGCTGAAATGGAAATAGATCATGCCTATTCCTATGCATCAAGTGTCATAGTCGAGAATTTGCTGTTTAAAGAAACTAATCAGGGAATGAACGATTTTCTCAATAAAAAGAATTGATTGAATCTCCATAAAAATATTGTGGATTAAATTTTTTGACTTACTGGATAGTAGGTTTTAAAGAATAAGTTAATATAAGCAAGAATAAACAAAATAGCGGTGAATTGATGTAAACTGGCAAGTGAAAGAGGTGCACTGTACAAAACGGTAATAATTCCTAAAAGCATCTGAACCACGACGATTATCATTAAGTAATTTGCCGCTAATCTTATTTTCAAATAAGGGTTTCTTCTAGTAGCCCACCAAATAATACCCACTACAATAAATAGTAAATAAGCGGTTAATCTATGGTTAAACTGTACAAGACCGGAGTTTTCAAAAAAATTGGTTATAAAAGGCTCATACTCGAACAAATCGACAGGTATCCAGTTTCCATTCATTAAAGGCCAATCATTATAAGATCTTCCGGCATCGATACCTGCTACTAGTGCTCCCAGAGCTAGCTGGACATAACATAGTACACCTAGTCCAGCTAAAATATTTACAGAAACTTTATTCCGGTGTCTTCTAGACTCAAATATCTTTGCTGAGTTTTCAGAGTGAAACAAAATAGCCCAAAATATCAGAGCAAGGATAATAAACGCCATAGTTAAGTGGATAGCCAATCTATATGAAAAAACATCTACTACTTGTCCATCTAAACCAGAAGATACCATCCACCATCCCAAAAATGCCTGCAAAGCGCCAAGTAACCCAATACCAAAGAAATAAAATGTCCATCTCTCGGGAATTTGCTTCGTTATCCATAATATGAGAAAGCCCAAAAACCAAACGAGACCTATGAACCTGGCTAACTGTCTATGCCCCCACTCCCACCAATAGATAAATTTAAACTCATCCATAGTTATAGCAAAATTTACTAATTTAAATTCTGGAATGCTTTTGTACTTTTCAAACTCAACAATCCATCCCTCAGAACTAAAAGGGGGGATCATACCTGTTAGAGGCTTCCACTCAACTATAGATAGGCGAGAGTCCGTTAAACGGGTCCAACCTCCGACTAGTATGAGACTGATTAGAGATATCAATAATGTCCAAAGCCAGATTTTTAGCCAGGACGATTGCTCAACTGATAAGGTCTCTATCGAACTAGCTTGGGTGCTATCTGATCTTTCGTCTACATCCTCAAATAGTTTTCTATTTTTAGTCATAAATCAAATTCTAGTTTTTGTTCTGCATATAAATTAGAGCAAAAAGACAGAAAAGAAAATAACTCAATGAAAACTACTTCTTTTTGATAAGAGCCTTTAAAACACCATGAAAGATCTTTACGTCCTCTTTGCTCAATTCAAGGCCATAAATCAATTTTCTTAACCTAGTCTTCATGCGTTTCTTTTTGCCTTCAGGATAAAAAAATTTTTTCTTATCTAATTCGTTTTCTAATCTCATTGCAAAAGCCTGCATTTCTTCATAGTTAGCTTTAGTTATTGGCACATCAATCTGAGTAGGTTCTTTATTTTTTTCAAGAGAAAAAACATTTAACTGATAGGATATCAACAAGACACTCTGAGCAAGGTTTAGAGAACTAAACATAGGGTTGGATGGTATTCTAATAAGTTTTTTAGCCAAAAATAAATCTTCGTTAGATAGGCCTGCTCTTTCGCCGCCAAACAGAATGCCCACTTTAAATCCACTAATACAGCTTTGAAAAATAGTATCGCATCCCATTATTGGGTCTATGACATCCTTGTACTTATATCTATCACGAGCACTGGTAGCTAAAACTTCATTTAGATCCTTACAGGCATCCGCTACATTTTTAAAAACTTGAGCCTGATCTAGAACTCTACCTGCACCAGCGGCCATAGCTAAGGCTCTGTCAGAAAGATGGTTTTCTCTAGGACTTACTAGCCTCAAATTCAAGAACCCAAAATTTAGCATTGCCCTTGCCGCTGCACCAATATTTTCAGCCATTTGAGGATTTACCAGTATGAAGACTGGGTTCAGCTTTTGCATTGAATTCTCCACATTTAAAACTAACGAATTTTTCTTATACATAGAAGAAAAAACAGTTGAACACTGATTAAGATTCCCATAAACCTTAACTACGAATTATTTTAAATTTTTTCAATTAAAAGAGTAAATGAATGTCAAAAATCAAAGTGGAAAACACCGTTGTCGAAATGGATGGCGACGAAATGACCAGAATTATATGGGATTTTATTAAAAATAAATTAATACTTCCGTACCTAGACATTCCCTTAGAATATTATGACCTTGGTATAGAGGAAAGAGATCGCACCGATGATAATGTTACAATTCAAGCAGCCCAGGCAACACTTAAGCACGGAGTTGCTGTAAAATGCGCTACAATTACACCAGACGAAGCAAGAGTTGAAGAGTTTAATTTAAAGAAGATGTGGAAATCTCCTAATGGAACTATCAGAAATATTTTAGGGGGTGTAGTCTTCAGAGCACCAATAATTTGTAACAACGTGCCCCGCTTAGTACCCGGTTGGACAAAGCCCATAATTGTTGGCAGACATGCTTACGGTGACCAGTACAAAGCTACCGATTTTAAGTTTCCTGGAAAAGGAAAATTAATTATGAAGTTTGTTGGTGAAGATGGGAAACAAATTGAGCATGAAGTGTTTGATGCACCATCCTCTGGTATAGCGATGGGAATGTATAACTTAGACCAATCCATTATTGACTTTGCTAGAGCTTCAATGAATTATGGCTTGAAAATGAATTGGGACGTTTATCTTTCAACCAAAAACACAATTATGAAAACTTACGATGGAAGATTTAAAGATCTCTTTCAGGAAATATATGAAAAAGAGTTCGAGGCTCAATTCAAAAAAGCCGGGATAATTTATGAGCATAGATTAATTGACGATATGGTTGCGTGCGCACTGAAATGGTCTGGAGGTTTTGTATGGGCTTGTAAAAACTATGATGGAGATGTGCAGTCTGATACCGTTGCACAGGGTTTTGGATCTCTAGGTCTTATGACTAGCCAATTAATGACACCTGATGGAAAAATAGTAGAGGCAGAGGCAGCTCACGGAACTGTTACAAGACACTTTAGGGCTCATCAAAGAGGAGAAGCAACATCAACAAACTCCATAGCTTCTATATACGCTTGGACCGGTGGTCTTAAACACAGAGCGAAGCTTGACGAAAACTCACAATTAGCTACTTTTGCAGAAGCTATAGAAGAAGTAGTGATTGAGACAGTCGAAAAGGGTGATATGACTAAGGATCTTGCTATCCTTGTTGGTGAAGACCAAAAGTGGTTGTCAACAGAAGGGTTCCTTGAAAAGGTTAACACAAATCTAGAAAATAAATTATCTGAAATAAATATTTAATCACCAGATAGAGTACCAGTTAAATATGATTTCAAGTGCAACAAAGCTTGATCAGCCTGATCAGGAAGAGTACCTCCGCCTTGAGCAAAATCAGGTCTGCCTCCGCCGCCCTTGCCTCCTGTTTTTGAGGATAGAATTTTAACTAGATCAACTGCTGAGACCCTTTCAACTAGAGTATCAGAAATACCTACTGCTATCTGTACCTTGGTGCCAACTTTTGATAAAAGCACGGCAATTACATTTTTATTTTGTTTCTTAATATTATCTACAAACGTCCTTAAGTCCTTGCTAGGTATGTCATTAACAACCTTTCCTGAAAAAATTATATTTTTTCCAATCTTTTCAAGGTTTTGATTATCTTGTTCCCCCTCGCCACTAATCAGAGCTCTATTTAGCTCAGTATTTTTTTGTTCCAGTCTTTTTTTCTCTTCCAAAAGACTATTGACTCTTTCAACTAAATTTTCTGTGCTAACATTTAAGAGAGACGAAACTCTGTTATTCACAACTTGAATATTTTCGATAAAGTCTACAACTTTTTTTCCTGTAACCGCTTCCAGCCTACGTACTCCAGATGACGAAGCACTCTCTCCTATAATTTTCAAAAATCCAATATCACCAGTTGAGTCAACATGAGTACCACCACATAATTCTATTGAGAAATGACTTTCATCTTCTGGCGACATTTTAACAACTCTTACATCGTCACCATACTTTTCACCAAATAAAGCCCTGGCTCCTTGTTTTTTTGCACTCTCTAATTGCATTATCTCCGTAATAACTGGCGTATTTTCCCTAATGTGCTTATTAACCAACTGCTCGACTAGAAAGATCTGTTCCTCTGTAACAGGTTTATCATGACTAAAGTCAAACCTAAGCCGATCAGCATTATTAAGGGAGCCTCTCTGAGCAACATGTTCTCCTACTATTCTTCTAAGCGCTTCATGAACCAAGTGGGTTCCAGAGTGATTTCTTTTAATATCAAGCCTTAGATCTATATTTATAAGCTGTTCTAAATTATTACCTACCTCAAAATAACCCTTTTGTACCTTAACAAAATGTACAAAAATTTGCCCTACCCTCTTTGTATCTGTCACTTTACCTAATCCGCTAATACCTCGTATTTGTCCTTGATCTCCTACCTGACCTCCAGACTCCCCATAAAAGCAAGTCTGATTCATAACTATAACGCCAACTTCATCTTGAGATAATTTTTCTATATATTTTCCATCTTTAATAATCTTGGTAATCAGGCCCTGACTTCTCTCCCTTTCATAACCTAGAAATTCCGTAGCATCTTCTTTCGATCTTAAATCAGCCCATATTTTTTCCTCCGACTCATCTCCCGATCCAATCCAAGATGCACGAGCCTTATCACGCTGCTCTTTCATCTTCGTGTCAAATGTTTCTATATCTACTCTTTTATTACTTTCTCTTAAAACATCTTCTGTTAAGTCTAATGGAAAACCATAAGTGTCATATAATTTGAAAGCTACCTCGCCAGAAAAAAGTTTTTTATCTTCAAGGATAGCAAGCTCCTCATTTAATAATTTCAAGCCCCTATCCAAAGTAAGTTTGAAACGTGTCTCTTCTTCCTTCAGAGCATTTTCGATAAGGCTTTTTCTCTCAATAAGTTCAGGGAAAGCATCGCCCATTTGCTGCATTAGAGACGGGAAAATTTTATAAAGGTGAGGTTCTTCACAACCCAATAAGTGGCAATGCCTCATGGCTCGTCTCATAATCCTTCTAAGCACATACCCCCTACCCTCATTAGAGGGCATAACGCCATCAGCAATCAAAAACGACGCAGATCTTAAATGATCCGATATTACCCTGTGATGAATATTTTTATTCCCATACGGATCTGTATTAGAAAAATCAGCAGATTTCTCAATAAGCTTTTTAAACAGGTCAGTATCGTAGTTATCATGCTTTCCTTGTAGAACTGCTGCAATTCTTTCCAAACCCATTCCAGTATCAATAGATGGTTTTGGCAAATCAATCCTTGTGCCATCGGGCATTTGCTCATATTGCATAAAAACGAGATTCCAGATTTCTACAAAACGATCACCATCTTCATCAGGAGATCCAGGAGGACCGCCTGAAACAGATGGGCCATGATCATAAAAAATTTCTGAACAAGGACCGCAAGGCCCTACAGGACCCATACTCCAAAAATTATCACTCGTAGAGATTTTAATGATTTTATCATCTGAAAGGTTGGCACATTTTTTCCAAAGATTTATTGCCTCGAGATCTTCATGAAAAACTGTCACCAGTAATTTTTCTTTAGGTAACTTAAATTCTTTTGTTAATAACTGCCATGCCAAACTTATTGCTTCTTCCTTGAAATAATCCCCGAAAGAAAAGTTACCAAGCATTTCGAAAAAAGTATGGTGCCTCGCCGTATAACCAACGTTATCTAAATCATTATGCTTTCCACCTGCACGCACACATTTTTGAGATGTAACCGCTGTCTTAACTTTAGATTTTTCAATACCGGTAAAATAATTCTTAAATTGTACCATTCCCGAATTTGTAAACATCAGAGTTGGATCGTTATCTGGTACGAGTGATGAACTTTTAATTACTTTGTGATCATTCGACTTAAAAAAATTAACAAATGTTTCCCTTATATCTTTTAAAAGCATCAGTAATCCAAAGTAGTTTTTTTACTGATCCTAACATACAGCTTTTTAAAACTTTTTAAACTCTATAATAACAAAATTTACTCGGCTTGATCTTGTGCCTCGTCTACTATTTCGTCATCATTAATACTGTAAGATTTTCTTATCTTTTCTTCTATTTCATTACAGATATTTTCGTTTTCCTTTAGATACATTTTCGCATTTTCTCGACCTTGTCCTATACGTTCATCTCCGTAAGAAAACCAAGCGCCCGATTTTTCAATTATTCCCTCTTTTACGCCAAGATCTATAATTTCGCCTGTCTTTGAAATGCCTTCTCCATACATAATATCAAATTCAACTTGTTTAAAAGGTGGTGCAACTTTATTTTTAACAACCTTTACTCTTGTAGAATTTCCTACGATTTCATCTCTATCTTTTAATGCACCAATTCTACGAATATCCAACCTTACTGAGGAATAGAATTTTAGTGCATTTCCACCTGTTGTTGTTTCTGGACTCCCAAACATTACGCCTATTTTCATTCTGATCTGATTTATAAAAATTACCATGCAGTTAGATCTACTAATTGACCCAGTAAGCTTACGCATTGCCTGACTCATCAACCTAGCTTGAGCACCCACTTGGGCATCCCCCATATCCCCTTCCAATTCGGATCTAGGTGTCAATGCCGCAACACTATCTACTACGACAACAGACACAGCACCAGATCTAACAAGTGTTTCAGTTATTTCTAAAGCTTGCTCACCTGCATCGGGTTGAGAGATAAGCAAATCATCCAAATTAACGCCCAGTTTTTTAGCGTAACTTGGATCAAGAGCGTGCTCTGCATCAACAAATGCACAAATACCACCATTTTTTTGCTCCTGAGCGATCACGTGGAGAGCTAAGGTTGTTTTTCCTGAACTTTCTGGCCCATAAACCTCAATAATTCTTCCTTTAGGAAGCCCACCAATGCCCAAAGCCACGTCTAACCCAATAGAACCAGTAGATACCGCTTCTATATCCATAACTGGATTGTCTTGCCCAAGTTTCATGATTGATCCTTTGCCAAAACTTCTTTCAATTTGAGCTAATGCGGTGTCCAAGGCTTTATCTTTATCCATATTTTTTCTTTCTGAGATATTTATTAAATTTTCCATGTACAGAATCCCTTGTTTTATCATATATAGTCTGGAACAGCTACTTTATTTGTCAAAGTGTTCCCATTTTGTTCTCAATAAGGTATCATAAACAAATTTAATATCAACTTTAATTTTTCTTTTGCAATACAGCACAAAAAAAACCATCTCCACTGTCATCAATTGTAATGTTTTTTTTGTTTAAAAGCCTAAAGTGTTTATTATCCATTAGAAAATTTTCTATAAGTTCCTCATTTTCAATTTTTAAAAGAGAACAAGTTATATAAAAGATATAGCCATTTTTTTTTAAGAGATCTTTAACCTCATCTAAAATTACGGTTTGCCTAGTTAAAATTTCATTCAAAGACTCGGGGGTAATTCTCCATTTTTGCTGAGGATTTCTTCTCCACGCCCCAGAGCCACTGCAGGGCACGTCAGCTACAATGTAATCAAAGCTACAGCGGTAATTTTGTAACTTTTCGACTTCAAGCCTTTTAAATTTTACCCCTGCTCTCTCAGCCCTTAAATCAGCCTCTTTTAACTTTTTTTCATCTATATCATGGATATAAAACTTCCCATTACCTTTTAATGAGCATGCAATGCTTAGTATTTTCCCGCCCGCGCCTGCACAATAATCTAAAACCTTTGTATGCTCATCCAATGGTAAGTCTTCGATTATTTTCTGCGAGTGAAGGTCTTGCACCTCAAAACATCCATCTTTAAAAGCTTGTATTTGCGTAAGACGACGGGGATTGCCAATAATATCTATTCCATATCTTACTATTTTAGACTTTTTTCCTTCTATCCCTTCCAAGGATAGACACTCTAAAATTGACAAAATGTCTGACTTAAGAGGATTAACACGTATAGAAATTGGAGCTCGCTTTTCTAATAAACGCATAGCATTTTTAAACTTTCTTCCAAGAGACCTCTTAAATTCAGCTGTCAAAAAATCAGGAATATTATCAACAACCCCAAAACATTCCTTAATATTTTCTTTTGATATTTTTGAAAACTCTTTTTCAAAAATAGAGAGTTTCTCAGGACCATATTTTTGCCCAGTAAAGATATCATTTAAATTTAGCGCATAGAAAACTGAATGAAGAAAAACAAGAGCTCTACCATTTATCGGTTGTTTTTCTTTTTCTAAAACAGATGTAAATGTTTTTTTCACCCTCAAAATATCAAAAACTATATTTCGTATAGACTCTCGATCACTAGATCCTGCATATCGATTATTTTTTGTCCAGTTAAAGAGGATTGAGTTTAGATTTTTACCATCTAAAAAGTCATCTAAGATAGAAATAGCAGCATTAGCTTGAGAATCCTTTCTCATTTCAGCTTGAAAAGTAGTTTGGGGCTTGTCTCGTTATGCTCACGTCATGAACATGACTTTCTCGAAGCCCAGCATTTGTTATCTTAACAAATGAACAATTTTTTCTCATAGAGTCGATTGTTTGATTTCCAGTATAACCCATTGCAGCTTTAAGACCACCAAGAAGCTGATGTAGAACCTTTCCCACTGGCCCCTTATAAGGGACATGACCCTCTATTCCTTCCGGAATGAGTTTGTCGGCTTCAACCTCCTTTTGAAAGTATCGATCGGCTGATCCTCTTGCCATAGCTCCGACGGAGCCCATGCCACGATAGTTTTTAACGCTTCTTCCTTGGTAGTATAATACTTCTCCAGGTGCTTCATCAGTTCCAGCTAATAGTGACCCCACCATTACACATGAAGCACCCGCAGCTATAGCCTTAGCAAAATCACCTGAATACTTAATTCCACCATCAGCTATTATAACCTTGCCATGCTTCTCAGCTTCTTCGGCACACTCTAAGAGAGCAGTAAATTGGGGAACTCCTACACCCGCTACTATTCTAGTTGTACAGATTGAACCAGGACCAATGCCAACCTTTACTGCGTTAGCCCCTGCTTTAATAAGTGCTCTTGTTGCTTCCTTAGTTGCAACATTTCCTGCTACAATATCAATATCTGGAAATTTGTTTCTAAGCTCCTCTACTGATTTCAGTACATGAGAAGAATGTCCATGAGCAGTATCAATTACGATCAAGTCCGCTCCAGCTTCAATTAGAGCCATTGACCGCTGAAGTCCCTTCTGACCAACTGTTGACGCTGCGCCAACCCTTAGCCTACCTAGTGAGTCCTTTGTTGCAAGAGGGTTTAAGACAGAATTCTCAAGATCTTTAACAGTCATCAAGCCAACCAATTCATTATTTTTATTTATGATTAAAAGTTTTTCTATTCTCCGTTCAGACAAAATTGATCGTGCTTTTTCATTACTCACAGGCTCATTGACGATTGCCAAATTAGTGTCAGTCATCATTTCACTAACCGGGGTTTCTAAATTTTCCACAAACCTCATATCCCTATTCGTTAGAATACCTTTTAAGATGTTCTTTTCATTCACTACCGGAAAACCAGTAATCTTCAATTTTTTTTGTAGATCCTTAGCATCACTTAACTTCTGATTTTCTCTTAACGTTATGGGGTTATAGACAATAGCACTTTCAAATCTCTTAACGTCATTAACGCAAGCAACCTGTTCTTTTGTCTTTAAATTCCTATGAATAACTCCTATTCCCCCATATTGAGCCATAGCGATTGCCATTCTTGATTCAGTTACAGTATCCATAGCTGATGACATAATTGGGCTATTAAGAGAGATGCTACTTGTTATTAGGGTCTGAGTATCTGTCTCATTTGGCAAAATATTTGACTTATTAGGTACTAACAATATGTCATCGAACGTCAAAGCCTCCTTTATTTGCATTTCATTTATCCTTATTATTTATATCCAATAGCGACTAAGTATCTTTCTGATGAGTCAGATCTACTGGCTTTGGGCTTAAAATTAATTACTTTTTCAAATTTTTTGTTAACCAGTCTTTGAATCTCTGGGCCTGGACCAGCATCTAATACCTTCGCTACAAAACACCCATCTTGTTTCAAATATTTTATAGCAAAGTCTGACGCGGCCTCAACAAGTGCCATAATCTGAAGGTTGTCGGTTTTTTTATGACCTGTAGAATTTGGAGCCATATCAGAGAGGATAACATTAAATTTTGTATCTAAGGAATTTTCAAACTCCAAAAATTGCGTTTCATCCAAAAAATCTATTTCAACAAATTTAACCCCCACGATTGGCTCACATGACTTTAGGTCCAGTCCAACAACCAGCTCTCCAGAGGGTTTCACACCTACCTTTTGAGCAGCAACTTGACACCACCCACCCGGAGCGCACCCCAAATCTAAAACCTTATGTCCTTTTTTAAGCAAATTAAATTTATTATTAATTTCTATTAATTTAAAGGCTGAACGAGACCTAAATCCTTGAAGTTTTGCCTCTTTTACAAAAGGATCGTTAAGTTGTCTCTGAAGCCACCTTGTAGAGGAAATGGATCTTCCTTTAGCAGACTTTACTTTTACCTTCAAATTTCTCATATTTTTTTAAAAACAAGTGGAAAAAAATAAACTTTTATAGCAACATGTAGTTGCTTATATGATTAGGCAACTTATAACTCAATAAAAACTTTTTACAGGAATAAAAATAGATGCCTTCTCAGCAAGTTGTTTATATTTTTTGGAGAGATATTCCTGCTCAATTTATTGTAGGCAAAGGGCGTAAAGCAAAAAAAGTAAAACTGCCTGATCGCTTCGAAAAAGCCATCGATAAATGCGCTATGAAACTAAATTTTACTGATACAGATTCTTACTTAAAGGAATGGAGAAAAACGACTCCCATTTTATGTGAAGGATCTTTGGAAGATATAATTAGCAAAGAGAATAAAAGATTTGAAGTTGACTATGATAATAAGAAATTAAATGATCTTATTGAAAATGGGGGATTATCTTAGTGGACACAAAAACTTTAACAAATGACCCCACGACTTTTTCAATAGAGGTTATGCCTAGAACAGCAAAGAAAGTTGATGACTTCCGAAGAATACTGCCAAAGAAAACAACAGTTTATGTGGCGCATTTAGAAGACACACCGGTTGAAGAAATGTTTTTTACCTGTAAAAGATTAATATCTGAGGGAATGGCCCCAATGCCTCATATCCCAGCAAGAATTATCCGTAACACAGGTGAACTTGAAGATTGGGTTAAAGAGTATTCGTCTTTAGGCGTTAATCAAAGTTTATTGCTCGCAGGAAATGGGAAAAACCCAAAAGGAGAGCTATTTAATTCCATTCAAATGTTAGAAACTGGGATCTTTGAAAAACATGCATTTAAAAAAATTCAAATCGCAGGCCATCCAGAGGGGAATAAAGACATTGATAAAGATGGGTCTCTAGAAAGGACTATAAATGCTCTCAAGATAAAACAAAAGTTTGCAAAAAAAACAAAATTGCAAATTGGAATTACTACCCAGTTTTGTTTCGATCTTCGACCTGTAATGGAATGGTTAGAAGTATTGGAAAGCGAACAAATTAATTTACCAATAAGCTTAGGCTTGGCAGGGCCAACAAAACTACAAACTTTGATAAAGTACGCTATTATGTGTGGAGTTGGACCGTCTATATCAGTCTTAAAAAAGAGAGCTAAGGATTTAACCAAACTACTATTACCTTTTGAACCAACAGAGATGGTTGACGCTTTAAATTCAAATAAAAAAAACAAGCTTTTTAAAAACGTACACTCTCTTCATTTTTTCCCTTTAGGAGGAATAGAAGCTAGCGCAGCTTTTGCAAGAAATATCGACACACCAGCATAGGAGGGAAAATGAGCGTTACAATAATAGAGTCATTATCTAAAACAGTAAAAATTGGCTTTGATGAACCTTTTTGTATCATCGGAGAAAGAATAAATCCTACGGGAAGAAAAAAGCTTTCACTGGAGTTGCAAAACGAGGATTTTTCAACTGTAGAAAAGGATGCACTCAATCAAGTCAAGTGTGGTGCTCATATCCTCGATGTAAATGCTGGTGTTGTTTATAATGATAACCCTGATCCTAATATCACAGAACCACCGTTAATCAAAAAATTAATTAACTTAGTTCAAAGCTTGACTGACGTTCCAATTTGTATAGATAGCTCTGTACCTGCTGCCTTGGAAGCAGGTCTCGAGGCAGCAAAGGGACGTCCTCTTCTTAATTCCGTTACAGGCGAAGAAGAGAGACTGGAAACAATTCTTCCACTAGTCAAAAAGTATAATGTACCCGTTGTTGCGATATCCAACGATGATACAGGAATATCTGAAAATCCAGAAGTACGTTTTCAAGTAGCAAAAAAAATAATTAATAGAGCTGCTGATTACGGAATACCTAAGAGTGATATTGTTGTAGACCCTTTAGTTATGCCCATTGGTGCTATGGCAACTGCTGGTTTACAAGTTTTTGACTTAGTTAAGAAACTTCGTGAAATTGGAGTTAATTCAACTTGTGGGGCATCTAATATTTCATTTGGACTACCTAATAGACATGGAATTAATGCTTCATATCTTTCGATGGCCATTTGCTCTGGCCTGACAAGTGCAATAATGAATCCCACTAATGAGAATGAAATTAACGCTATAAGGTCAGCAGACTTTTTAATGAACCATGATCCTAATGGGGCAAACTGGATCAGAACTAATAGAGTTGTAGAAGAAGGGGGCGTTAGCGTGAGAACTTCAAGAAGACGTCGACAAAGATTATAAGATTATTAAATGGAAAACAGAAATTCTTCAGCGACCATTGTATTTACACCCTCAGGAATAAGGGGGCGCGTAAAAAAAGGAACGACTATACTTGAGGCTGCCCAAAAATTCTCTGTAGACTTAAATAGCATTTGTGGTGCGCGGGGCAGGTGCTCAAAATGTCAGGTAGAGCTGACTTTTGGAGAATTTAACAAATTAAATATTCGTTCCAAAGAAACAAGCGTGTCAGAAAGAAATGAAACTGAGCTTATCTATAGAACTAAATTTCATTTATCTGAGGAGAGAAGGCTTGGATGCCAAACAAAAATTCTTGGTGATTTAGTGGTAGATGTTCCTGAGGATAGTCAAATTCATAAACAGATTATAAAAAAAGAAACCAATTTGCGCGATTTCTCTCTTAATACATCGGTAAAAGCCTTTTATGTTCAGGTTTCTGAGCCACAACTTGACTCTCTTGAGAGCGACTTTGAACGCCTAAAAATTAGTTTGAAGGATGATTGGAATATTCAAGGGGTTACATGCAGTGTTCGTGTTCTCAAAGATTTACAGGAGAAATTGAGGAGAGGTAATTGGGGAATTACGGTTTTACTATATTATAAAGAAAACACCGTTCCAGAAATTGTAGACATTCACTCTGGATATTCCGAGATACCAGCATTTGGGGTAGCAATTGATTTAGGTTCAACCTCAATTGCAGCTACTCTTTGTGATTTAAACTCAGGGAAGATTGTTGGCAGCATGGGTATAATGAATCCACAGATAAGGTATGGTGAAGACGTCATGAGTAGAGTTTCATATTGCATGATGGAGGAAAAAGGTTTAGCCACCTTAAATAATTCAGTCATACAGGGTATAAATGAGCTTACAAGAAAAATCGCAGAAAAACACGGGATCAAACTAGATAGCGTTTTTGAAATTGTTTTTGTTGCTAATCCCATTATGCATCATCTTCTTCTTGGGATTGATCCGAAGGAACTGGGTCAAGCCCCATTCCCTCTGGCGCTTTCAGACAGCCTCACTATCAAATCAAAAGATATAGGTATAATTCTAAATCCAGAAAGCTATGTTTATACAGTGCCATGCATTGGAGGACACGTTGGTGCTGACGCTGCATCTGTTTTGATAGCAGAACAGCCACAGAAGTTAAAAGATACCACTACTCTTTTAATTGACATTGGAACTAACGCCGAAATACTTCTAGCCAAAGGCGAGGAAATTTTTGCTTGTTCTTGCCCAACTGGTCCAGCACTTGAAGGGGCACAGATTTCAGCAGGTCAAAGAGCAGCACCTGGCGCTATTGAACGAGTTCGCATAGATCCAATTACCAAAGAACCACGTTTTAAAGTTATAGGTTGTGAGCAATGGTCTAATGAAGAAGGATTTTCAGAAAACGTATCTGGGGTTGGAGTAACGGGTATTTGTGGATCTGGAATTATAGAAGCAGTCGCAGAAATGCGTTTAGCTGGGCTACTAGATGCTAATGGATTAATTGGTTCAGCAGCACAAACTGGTTCAAATAGGTGTACTAGTTCTGAAAGAACAAATTCCTATCTCTTATATAGTGATAACAAAGTTTCATTATCTATAACCAACATGGATATCAGAGCAATTCAACTAGCTAAAGCAGCCCTACATGCAAGCTTCAAAATTTTATTGGAAAAAAGCAGAGTTAACAGAATAGATAGTATTTTACTGGCAGGCGCTTTTGGCTCACAGATATCTCCCGAACATGCTTTAATTATTGGTCTAGTACCTGATGCGCAAGTCAGCCAAATTGTGGCGAGTGGAAACTCGGCAGGTGCTGGAGCGATCATCGCTCTTTTAGACGTAAGCTCGAGGAGAGAAATCTCTTCGCTCGTAAGAAAAGTCCATAAAATTGAAACTGCTGTTGAGCCTAGTTTTCAAAAACACTTTGTTGAAGGCTCTGCCTTTCCTGACAACAGCTCTTCCCATCCAGAGCTTTTTAAGCTTAAAGAACTACCAAACGTGAACTTTAATCAAAAAAGGCTGCGAAGGCAGCGCTAAGTTGATACCGTTTTTGTACTAAGCTTTGTTTTTAATAGAGTGACTAATTTATTTTTTATTGAGAAAACTGATGTCCTTCCGATCACCAGCAAGGCTGGGGTGGCTATTAGCGTGAGGAACGTGGCAAAAGTCAGCCCTCCAGCAATTGTACTAGAGAGATCGACCCACCACTGAGAAGAAGGAGCTCCCACAAGTATATCTCGTTCAGAAAATCTTATGGTTAGACTGAAGACCATCGGAACAAGGCCTAATATCGTTGTAATAGCTGTCAGAATAACGGGCCTAAACCTTGTAAGTCCTGCCATGTAAGCAGCTTCTCTATGATTATGTCCTTTTCTTTTATATTCATTAAAGGTGTCAATCAAAACAATATTATTATTTACAACAATACCTGCAAGTGCAATCAGACCAAGCATGGACATAACGACACCAAAAGGTCTTTCTGTCAAAAAGAGTAACAAGAATATACCGCCCGTTGATAAAATGATCGCAGACATCGTTACGATAGTTTGCCATGCTGAATTAAACTGGATCATTAAAACAATTGACATTAACACGAGAGAGAAAACTAGGGATTGCCCAAGAAAAGCTTGTGTTTCCTTGATATCTTCATCCTCACCTGCAAAGTTTACGCTCACACTTTTTGGGAAAGTTACATTCTCTATTTCACTCTTAAGTTTTTCAATTAAAAACGGTGCTTGCATTCCTTCCTTCACATTTGCCTCTATAGATCGAAGTCTGTTTCCATCTAAACGAGAAATGGTGCCTCCCTTTTTTTCTGGCGTAAGTTCAGCAAATACTGACAACGGTACATATCTTCCGTCGGATGTAGGAACTCGTAATTCCTGAAGTCTGTCTAAATTTCGTTCAGACTTTATATACCTCAAAAACACCTCAAGCTCTTCGTCTGTATCGTCCGGCCTGTAATCTGAAACCTTTACTCCTTTGGTAAGTAACTTTACCATTGTGCCCAAACTAGCAACTGTAACACCATGTCTAGCGGCTATTTCTCTATCGATATTTAAATTCCATTCTAAGCCTGGAGACGGCAAGTTATCTGAAATATCAATAAAACCATCTATTTTGTTCATTTTCTGTCTAATAACAAATAACGCTTTGTTCAATTGATCAAAGTCAGTGCCTGTTATTTCAATTCTTACTGGCTTTCCTTGACCTCCCGGGCCTTCCTTCTGCGCTACTATATTTATGTTAGCGCCTTCTAAAAATTTAACACTCCCTCTCATGCTTTCCATTAAATCAGCGGCTGTTTCACGTTCATCCCAATCAGAGAAAATGGTTCGCACCGAACCTACTAGATCTTTAGTCCTGCCGTCAGCTCCCGTTTTTGCAAAATTTATATCTACGCCATTTAAATTAGAAATTGAAGCCTCTGTATCTTTCACTAAAGAATTTTTTTCTGAAGCAGACAGGTCACCCCTTGAAAGAATTTGAACAACTGCTTGTTCTGGTTCAATATCTGGGAAAAATTGAACTCCTAATTTAGCAGAAAAATATGCCGTGTAAGATCCCACTATCAATAAACCTACCAAAAAAATCGAAAGTATCGGTCGTGTTACTGAGATTTTAAGAATATCTTTATAAAGTTTTGGGGGCGTTGTTTTGGTTCTTTTGTCAGTTGAAATTTTTCCGAGAAAGCTTCCTAATATTGGAATGAATATCAAGGCCATTAAAAGAGATGCTGACAAAACAACAATCATTGTTATTGGCAAATATTTCATAAATTGACCAACGATACCAGGCCAAACCAACAAAGGAAAAAAGACCATCAAAGTGGTTACTGTAGAGGCTATTATAGGCCACGACATTCTTACCGAACCCTCTAAGTAGGCAGCTCTTCTATCATGGCCCAAAGATATTTTTCGGTCAGCATACTCTGTTGTAACAATAACTCCATCTACCAGAATACCTGCTACGAGTATAAGAGAAAATAAGACGATTATATTCATAGTTACCCCAAAGTAGCTCAAAATGATAAAACCAAGAAGAAAACTGCTCGGTATCGCAAACCCAATTAAAAGAGCATTTTTTATTCCTAATGCCAGCACTACTATTACTAAGACGATTAAAACTGCAGCGAAAACGTTGTTACCTAAATCATTAAGTAAATTTCTGACTGACTTAGATTCGTCAAATAAATAATCTACATTTATATTTCCTGGAATGTTAGACACTTCCTCAGAAATCACCTTTTTTGAGGCATCAACTACGTCAATTATATTCGATCCTACTCTCTTTTTTATATCTAAAACGACAGCTGGTTTACCATTGACTCTGGACCAACTTTTCTTATCTTCAAAAGTTCTTCTTATAATCGCAATATCACCAAAATTTATGGTGGTACCGTCCGCGATTTTTATAGGCATTGCAAAAAGTTCATCTAATGTTTCAACAACCCCAGGTACTTTAACAACCAATCTACCATTTTCATTTTCAATAGCACCTGCGGTTACTAATTGATTATTAGCCGCCACCAATCCAATGACGTTTTGTGGGTTTATACCGTAAGATTCTATAGAACTAGCATCAATAAGTATTTCTATGACCTCTTTTCTGTCACCACCCACTTCTACCTCTAGAACACCGGCTACACTTTCAACTTTTTCTTTAATATTATTTGCTATGTTTATCAGAGAAGACTCCGGAACGTTTCCAGACAAAGACACTGACAAGATTGGGAATAGTGCCAAACTTATTTCTGTTACCTTTGGTTCTTCTGCATTTTTTGGTAAATCTTTTTTTGCATCATCGACAGCTTGCCGTACGTCCTCTAGAACAAGGTCTATATCCTCACCTGCATCAAACTCAACCGTTATGGATGTATAACCTTCCGTCGCTGCTGACGTCATTTTTTTTAGTCCTGCAACTGTTTTGAGCTGTTTTTCAAGTGGCTTAGTTAACAACTTTTCTGCATCAGAAGGAGATATACCTTCGTACGCTACACTAACATATGCAACAGGAATTTCTACGTCTGGTGATGCTTCTTTAGGTATAGATAAGAATGCATTGATACCTGAAAAGAAGATCAATACTAGGGCCAAAATTACGGCACCAGGTCTTTTAAAGCAGCCTTCAATTATTGATTTCATGTTTTATTCTCAATTAATTTTATACTCTATTTCGTCTCCAGGGCTCACAAAAGCCTGACCATTTGTTAAAACGATATCATCATCTAGCAACCCAGAAACCAAAGCAAAATTACCTGAGGTTCTCACCAACAAAACATCATTCTCAAAAACTATATTATTTCTCACTGTTTTTACCTTTAAAGACCCATCTTCTCCAATTGCTAAGTGCGCAGGAGATATTGAAAAAGCCTGAACCTTCTCGACTAAAATGCCAACCTCTGCACTCATTCCAGCCTTCAAAGACCTGTCTGTATTAGTAATTTCAATTTCAACAATGAATGTTCGGGTCGCCTCACTGGCTGAAGACGCTATACGTTTCACCACACCCCTTCTGTTTCCAACTCCAGTTACATTGATTACAACTTCATCACTTAGCGATATTTTAGAAACATCTGTTTGAGCCACTGGTGCAAACAGCAACATTTTTGAAAGGTCGATTATTTTTCCAATATTTTGATTTTTTTTGACAAATTGACCGGCTTCAACATTTAACAACTCCAGCACTCCACCAATACCTGCAACAACAGTGCTGTTTTTAAGATTATTTCGCAAATTGGCAATGTCTGCTTTTGCTCGTGTCAAAGAGGCCTCAGCCCTAACTAAATTCAACTCTGATGTCATATCTTTCTTCGATAGACTTTCAGTAATTGAAAAATTTTTCTCTTCTAATCTCAAGGCAGCCTCTCCAGCCTCTAGCTGTTCCAGTATCGTTCCCTTATCTATTTCGAGTATGACATCATTTTTTTCAACCAGCTGCCCACGTTGTTTTACTATTTCTTTTACTTCCCCATCTTTCTTACTTAAGACATCAACTTCAAAAACTGGTTTTAGCACGCCACTAGCTCTCACAACCTTGTAGGTATCGCGGTTTTGTACTTTTTGAGCGGATACTACAAATACCTTTTCAGTATCATCTCGTTTTATTGCCTCACTTTTTTCTTTATTCTCAACAAATAAACCAGGAATCATCCAAATAGCTACTATTAAAACAATATAGCCCGCTACGGCTTTTCTAGAAAAAAACATTGATAATAATCTATCTTTTTGTTTTAGCGGTTTATTAAAATCAATATGGAGCTTGGTAACCATTCTCTAACTTAATTGAACTTGTAAAAATTTTTCTAATTTTTGAAAAGACACGTTTCTTTCAATAAAGCCATTACCTATATCTTTTAATAAAATCAAGTTAATATTGTCGCCGACTACTTTTTTGTCTTGTTTCATAAATGTCAACAGTTTTAATATATCTAGCTTAGCATTATGAATTTGAGTTGTTACGGTAGGAAGTTTCATTGAGTGCAAGTGGTCGTCTATATTCTCAAGCTTGCGTTCGCTCAAATAACCCTCTTGGTTAGAAAAACGAGCAGCAAGAACTATTCCGAGGGAGACTGCTTCTCCATGTAGTAATTTTTCCGAGTAGCTAAAATAAGTCTCTAAAGCGTGTCCAAAGGTATGACCAAAATTTAAGAGTGCTCTATCTCCCTGCTCGGTTTCATCGATTTCTACAACCTTGCTTTTTAGTTCAAGAGATTTTTCAATGATGTGCAACAAAACGGCCTCGTCTCTCAATGATATAAGCTTTTGGTTTTCTATCAAAAATTTGT
>ENA-OSEY01001034-OSEY01001034.1-marine-metagenome-genome-assembly--contig:-NODE-1034-length-19702-cov-2.969223_pt1 | contig 19702 bp, 16 predicted proteins | sample MGYA00248465_ERZ534230 | MGnify/ENA primary metagenome ERZ534230 (study PRJEB26409, sample SAMN06344110) | marine metagenome | isolation source: Sea water from surface | place: Atlantic Ocean:Southern...
CAAACCTAGGATATTGCTTGCCGTCTCTAAAGAAAAGATCGTTACTGTTTCAATTTACGTTCTAGAGAAAAGCTGTTTATTTCAATCTAGGTCCCCTAATCAAACCTATCCGTTCTACGTCCTCCAATCAAACTCCTCCGTGTCATTCTGCGCGGAGCTTGGCGGAGTCGCAGAATCTATACCCTACGATTTCACGATGATGGATTCCGCGACTTCGCGCGGAATGACAATGCATCGACAAACAGGGCTCTTAATTCCTCAATCATAAGAGAATTACAGAAAGTTCTTAAACCTTCCTTTCAATGGTTTTGAACCATAAAGCCAAGGTATCAACTCAGCCATTCAGGAATGGGAAGTCCTTTCTTTTTCAGGAACTGTGGATTGAAGAGTTTGGACTGATAACGCGTTCCGCTGTCGCAGAGGATGGTGACTATCGTTTTCCCAGGGCCCAATTTTTTGGCCAGGCGAATTGCACCAGCGACGTTGATCCCGGAGGAACTCCCGAGGCAAAGCCCTTCCTCCTGAAGCAATTGAAAGCAAACCGGCAATGCCTCATCATCGGGAATCTGGAAGGGGTGATCCACGACGGCGTCTTCCAGGTTGGCGGTGATCCGTCCCTGACCGATGCCTTCGGTAATGGAATCTCCCCAGGAACTGAGCTCACCCTCGGTATAATAGGAATACAGTGCGGCACCCATCGGATCTGCCAGTCCAATCTGAATCTCAGGATTCTTTTCCTTGAGAAAAGCCCCGGTGCCGGCCAGGGTTCCACCGGTACCCACCGCACAGATGAAGGCATCGACTTTTCCCTCGGTCTGCTCCCAGATTTCAGGGCCTGTGGTTTCGTAATGTGCCTGCCGGTTGGCCACATTGTCGAACTGGTTTGCCCAGATGGCACCCTTAGGATCGTTCTGATTGAGTTCCTCAGCGAGTCTTCCGGAAATCTTAATGTAGTTCTGCGGATCCCGATAAGGCACGGCGGGGACTTCCTTGAGTTCGGCCCCGCTGAGACGGAGCATGTCCTTTTTTTCCTGACTTTGGGTTTCGGGAATGACGATCAGGGTCCGGTAACCACGGGAATTTCCCACCAGTGCCAATCCGATTCCTGTATTTCCAGCGGTTCCCTCGACAATCAAACCTCCTGGTTTGAGAACTCCCTGCTTCTCCGCGTCCAGAACGATTGCCTTTGCAGCACGGTCCTTGACCGAACCTCCGGGGTTCATGAATTCTGCCTTCCCCAGAATCGTACAACCTGTCTCCTCCGAAGCCCTCCGGAGACGGATCAAAGGCGTATTGCCGATCGACTGAATCAGGTTTTCACGAATGCTGGAAGAATTCATTTTTCTGTGAGGTTCATGTGGCTGGTTGAGGCTGGACTTCTGCCGAAGGCATCAATCGCTGGTAGAAATATCCTGAAACTCCTCCAAGAACCATCCAGAACAATGCCGAACTGATGAGGGAGGAAACCGCAAACTGCGCAGAGAGTTCGGCAGGCACCACACTTTTGGTGACCACAACATGAGGAGCGCCAAGCAGGTGCGGTGATGCAATCAGGAGCAATGCCACCAGTCTGGGCCACAAAGAGCTTTTTTCGATGAAAATCCCCAATCCAATCGCTGTCACAAAAACCGTCCCAAACCACCAGAGCTGACGACTTCCCAAGGTCGCGGCAGTCATGCCTGGAAGTTCCGGAGGCAATCCCAATGCCGGTGCAGCAGAGAAGACCACAAAACCTGCAGCACCCCACAAAAAGCCCTGGTTCAAATCCACCGGCTTGCCCCGCAGAAGAAAAACTCCAACCAACACGAGCGCAAAAGCAACTCCGGTGACGATGTTCGAACCGGCCGTGTAGAAGGTTCGTTCCAGACCCTCATCGGGAAACCACTCGGTCGAATCCTCTCCTTCATCATGCTTCCACTCATGACCGATCAGCCTCCAGGGTTTTTCCCCTGAGTCAGGAAGTCGAAATGCCGAAGCACTTTGCTCATAGCTTTCCGCCTCAAGAATCAGAGGGGTCACCAACACCGACTGAATGACGGTGACGAACAATCCTGCAATGAAGCCGGAAAGAAGTGCGACTGAAATCGCTTTTTTCAGCATAAAAACGAGGCCTCAGTGACAGGGAAAAGTGAACGCATGGCGTGTATCATGCGCCGCGTTGTGTAAAGCGTTGTTCGGGCCATGGGCAAATCCGACCAGGAACAGAAGTCCCAGTCCTGCCATCGCCAAAAGGGTTGCCGAAAGGATTCGGCTTTGTGAAATGCCTCCGGAAATTCCGGTTTGAATGGCTTGTGAATCCATTGATTCTCCATGATGAAATTGGTGCATCATCAAAATGATGCGAATAAGCCTGCCGCATTATTTTCAAACATTGAAAATGCAGGCAGGGGTGAATAAACACAAGTTCTCAATCGGCCTGTTTGGAAGAATCCCATTCCTAGTCCAAACCGAATAAGGGTGAAAGAACCTGGGCCGCTTTTGGGAAATACAAATGAACGTAGGAAGCATGGAGGTTTCCACGTTGATACCCCTCCTTCCGTTCACTTCCATCCGCGTGCCTCCTGACGGTCCAGGCATTTGCCAGATTTGATTCTTCCTCCCAATTTGAATAATGGAATTCATGTCCGCGGAAGGATCCCCCTTCTTCAAATCTTGCCTGACAGTAACCGAAATGCTGGAGGCGTTCAGTCATTCGCACTGATCCCGGAATCATCCCGGCCATCGGGTAGGATCGACCTTCCCGGGTCTGCAAACTTTCCGCAAGCAGCATCAGCCCCCCACATTCCGCATAACAGGGCATTCCGGAAACAATCGCTTTTTTCAGGGATTGACGCATGGAATGATTTTCAGACATCGTTTCCGCATAAATTTCAGGAAATCCACCGCCGATCAGCAGACCGTCCAGATTTTGCGGAAGTTCTGAGTCCTTCAGAGGTGAAAATTGAACCATTTCTGCCCCGGATGTTTTCAACCACTCCAGATTGGCCCGATAGTAAAAATGAAAGGCTTCATCCCTGGCAACGCCAATTTTTTTAACAGAATCCATCTTTCTATCAGCACTTGCATTGGAGAAGTCACTGCAATCTGGAATTTCCATCAAATCCAGTATTCCGTCCAGGTCAAGATGGTTCTCCGCTTTTTCAGAAAGGATTTCTATATTCGGAAACTCCTGTTCCTGACTCGCCTGAAGTCCCAAATGGCGTTCAGGCCATTGAAGTTCTGACATCTTCGGAAGCATCCCGTAAACGGGGATGTCCATCCCGGCGCAGGCTTTCTTCAGGTAGGTTTCATGACCTTCGCTGCCGAGCCGGTTGAGAATCACTCCGGCGATGGCTCCGGGACCTGCTTCCTCGACAAATCCCCGGATCGAAGCAAAAATGGACCTTCCCGCATGGGATGCATCAACCACCAGCAAGACGGGCCATTGGAGCCAGCGTGCGATTTCCATGGTGCTTCCCTGGTCATCATCAGGATTTGCCCCGTCAAAAAGCCCCATCACCCCCTCTACGATGCCGACCTTGTTCTGCGTGAATCGTTCAGCCGCTTTTCGGATTTCCGATTCTCCCATGATCCATGAATCCAGGTTCACCGAATCCTCTCCGGAAAAGGTTTTGTGATATCCAGGATCGATGAAATCCGGACCCACCTTGAACGGCTGGATGGGAACATTTTTCGATTTCAACGCCGCCAAAAGCATCGAAGTCAATGCCGTTTTGCCGCTGCTGCTTTGCGTGCCGGCGATGATCAGTCCTCTGGATTTCATCCGATTTCAATCAGTTGGATTTTCGAAGAATCCGCCAGATCCGGAATCCAACGCCGCATGCCTCGTTTTGGTACCGGATGAAGCCAGGCTGAGGAATGAAACCTCTGCACCATTTTCTTGAGTAAACCCTGGAAACGCCTTTTTTCTGATTCCAACGATGCAGCAGAATCAGGAGTGAAGAGACCATCACTGCATATCAGAAGCCGGTCTTGGGGTAGCACTCCTGCCTTCCTGACAGCCTGATCCATCTTTTCCAAAGCAAGATGCAATCGGCTTTTTCCGGAAGCAGAGCGAAGTTCATCCATGGTTTTCAGGGCCGCACCTGCGGTTCCGCGCTTGAGTTTCCATTCAAGCCGATCGTCCTTGAGCAGCAGGACCTGAAACCTTCGTGAAGCCTGACGAAGTCCCAGATTTTGGAGTGCCATCAATGCTGATCCAAGAAATTTCAATGCTCCTGCCGAACGGCTGGCATCCAGAAAAAGCCAAAGCAGGGGCCGACGTTCCGGGTTTTGATAACGAAGGCTCAGAGGACTTCCTGGAACCCAGCCCTTTTTCCTTGAAGCAGCAAGGGTCGCTGTCCAATCGATAGAACTTGAACTGGAAGATCTTGGACTCACCCTCCTGCTTCCCAGAAACCAGTTGATTCCTTTCTTGAAAACACCAGACTGATTCCACCAATCATGCAAATCCGGATGAAAGGCACGATGAGACATTTCCAGATGAATGGAGTCCCTTCGTGCTTCCCTTGGAACCGATGCGGTGACCGGAGAAGGAGATTGGTTTTGACGATTTTCGGTTTTCGGTGCAGAAGGTCTTTCGGTATTCCTAGGTGGAACAGGTGCATCATCCTGAGGATGTCGATGAGCGAGGCAGAGTTTCCAGGCTTCTTCAAGATCACCCTCATTGACTGAATCATCTCCGCGCCAGGCTGCAGCACAACGTGCAGTGCGGAGCACTCCCAATTCGGCCCGTATCCCCTCAAGTCCCATTGAAGCGGCACGTTCCGAGACAGAGACTCTTTGTTCTTCAAGAATGCGGATTGATTTCAACCGGGTTCGTGCCTCCTGGATTCTTTCCCTGAGATGTTCCAGTTCAGTCCGATGGAGGTTGCGGAAATCCTGAGGATGGTCCTCAAACTCCATCCGGGCACGAACAATTTCACGCCGTTCTTCTGCTGTGTATTCATCCCGGATGAGAACCCCATGGGTGAACCGGTCCAGTAATTGAGGCCTGAGATCGCCTTCTTCCGGATTCATCGTACCGACCAGGATGAACCGCGCCTCCACTTCACGTGAGAGTCCTTCCCGTTCAAGACGGTATCGTCCACTGGCTGCGGCATCGAGGGTTTGATCCACCAGATGATCCGGAAGCAGGTTGACTTCATCCACATAGAGCACGCCTCCATTGGCCTGTTCTAAGAGTCCGCTGTGCTCCTTCCATTGCCCCTGCTCGACCAGACTTACCGCATCCACGGAACCTAGCAAACGTTCTTCAGAGGCGCCCAGAGGAACTTCCACAAAAGGGGCTTCAGAACCATCATCCTGGCTCAGGATTTCCTGAAATGCCCTGACCAGAGTACTTTTCGCACAACCACGGTGTCCCATCAGCACCGTCCCGCCCAGGGTCCGGTCGATGGCATGATAGATCAGGGAATGCCTCGCCAGATCCATTCCGATGATCGCAGTGAAAGGAAAAAGAGATGAATTCATTTTTCGAAGGTTTGCTGATTCATTGATATTCCAATTGAACGAATCCGTTTTCCCAACTTTGATGGCTGCTCAAGCTCAGTCTTTCCATCGGCAGAGGTTCATTGAATAGCCTTCTTCCGGAACCAAGAAAAGTTGGAATTAAGGTTATGATGTAGCGATCAATAAGACTTTTCTGTCGAAAAAGTGTATTCAATTCACCCCCGCCCAAAAGCCAGATATTCTTGGAACAAGAACCTTTCCATTGTTCCAGATGTTTCACGACATTCCCCTCGACAAATTCCACATCATGCGGGTTTTCTTGAGGAATTCGATGTGTGAAGACTTTGGTATGTTTTTCTGGATAGGGCCATTCGCCAAAATCTAAAATCTGATCATAGGATTTTCGACCCATTACGATCAGGTCCACGTTCTTCAAAAATGTTTTGTAACCAAAGTCTTCATCTTTTCCAACGCCATCTTGGAACCGTTTCTCGTCCAGCCAATCCACACTTCCATTAGGTGGTGCGATGAAACCATCAAGACTGACGGCAATGTAAAGAATGACTTCACTCACTCCAACTCACCCTGAATGTGAAGGATCGATGCTTCGAGCGCATCCAGGGTTTCAGGAACGGCATTTTCCCAAAGCTGACGTTCATGGGCTTCCAACAAACGCTGAGCCGCATCTCTGAGAGCAAGGGGATTGTGTTCCTTGAAAAAATCCTGTTGTTCCTCATCCAGAAGCAGTTTTTGAGCAACCTCTTCATATTGGTAATCTGCAACAATGTCACAGGTGGCATCGTAACCGAAGAGATAGTCGACTGTGGCAGCCATTTCAAAAGCACCCTTGTAACCGTGTTCCCGCATCCCATGGATCCATTTGGGGTTGAGCACACGGCTGCGGAAGACCCGGTTGAATTCCTCCTTGAGCGTCCTCACCCGGACTTTTTCCGGATTGGAAGAATCTCCATGGTATGTTGCCGGGGTTTGCTGCCGTAATTCGGTCACCGCTGCATGGAGGCCTCCCTGAAACTGGAAGTAGTCGTCAGAATCCAGAAGATCATGCTCCCGGTTGTCCTGATTCTGGTGAACAATTTCCACGGTGCTCAAACGCTGTTTAAGCAGCTCCAGTTCTTCTGTGCTGCTTCCGTCACTTCGGTATCCATGTCCGCCCCATTTCAGAAAGACTTCAGTCAGGTCCTTACGGTCTTCCCAGTTTCCGGAATCGATCAGAGGAAGCAACCCGGTTCCATAACAGCCCGGACCAGAACTGAAGACCCTCAGTTCGGCCAGTTGTTCGGCAGTCTCCGGCGCTAAACCCTCCTGGGAAAGACGTTGCCGGTCCTCAAGTGCTGCAGCACGGACCGGGTTCTGATCAAGCGGTTCCTCAAGGGCGGCAAGGCGTTTGGGAATGGTCGAAAGCAAACGCATCGCATCTCCAAAAGCATCACGGAACATTCCGGAAACACGAACCACCACATCCACTCTGGGCCGTCCAAGCACGGAGAGGGGAAGGATCTCAAAATCAACAACACGTCCGGAAACAGGCTCCCAAACCGGCTCACAGCCCCACAACCAAAGGGCCTGGGCGATGTCATCACCACCGGTTCGCATGTTGGAAGTCCCCCAAATCACCAGGGCCAGGGTTTTGGGCCAGTTTCCATGATCTGCACGATACCGTTCAAGCAGTTCATCAGCCATCTTTTGCCCGCATTTCCAGGCGGTTTGAGAGGGAATCACCCGGGGATCAACGGAGTAGAAATTTCTACCAGTCGGAAGCACATCCACTCTTCCACGGGTCGGGGCTCCGGATGGACCGGGAGCCAGAAAACGTCCTTCCAGTCCCTTGAGCAGGCTTTCCGGTTCTGCTGCACAACGATCCAATCTCGGAATCAGGGTTCCATGGAGCCAACTCCGTAACACTTGCAAAGCCTCGTTGTCCGGCAGTGTTGCTTCAGTGGAACAATCCATCCCGCATTCCCTTGCAATCCAGAGCCGGGCCAGTTCTTCGACCCGGTCCCTTTCCTTCGAGTTCAATTGATCCAAATCAAAATCCGGGGGTTGACCAAGCAGGGCCTGAAGCAATCCTGACCTTTCCAGTGAGGGCATGCGGAGCAGACTCAACAGGAAATCGATGCGGCGCTCGTTCCGGGGAACTTCACCAAAAATATGAAGACCTGAACGGATCTGACTTTCTTTGAGTTCACAGAGATGATTGCTCAGGGCATTGAGCCAGTCCTCTTCCTCAGGAATTTCCTCCTTCCAGGAGACCTCCTGGAGCAGGTGCTCGATTTCGTGTTCCAGTTCGTGGGCCCTTTCCGGATAAAGGGTCTCGCTGTGGGCATGTTCTTCAAGAAGGCGTTCCATCCGGTCCAGCTCATCATACAGCCCGGCCCGGGTCAGGGGTGGAGTCAGATGATCGACAATGACTGCAGAGGTTCGACGCTTGGCCTGGGTGCCCTCTCCGGGATCATTGACGATGAAGGGGTAGAGATGCGGGACGGGACCCAAAACCGACTGGGGGAAATCCTCCCTCCCCAGGGCAACGCTTCTTCCCGGAAGCCATTCCAGGTTTCCGTGTTTGCCGAAATGAATGACCGCATGTGCTTTGAAGTCCTCCCTGATCCACGCGTAAAACGCGAAATAAGCCGGTGGCGGAGACAGTTCCGGATCATGGTAAATCGCCTGGGTCTGAATGCCGAATCCTCGTTGGGGTTGGATGCCGATGAAAATGTTTCCCAGTCGGATTCCAGAAACCGGAACTTCCTGCTGGGCAGAAAAAGAATATTGATCTGGCCATTGCTTTTGAAGTTGCTCTCGGGATGTTTCCGGAAGGGTTGAAAGGATCTCTTCCAGTGCTTCAGAGGACCATGACTGATTTGCGTTTTTTCCGTAGCTCTGCTCCTCGTCGTTGGTCACACCGGATTGAAGCAATCGGATCAGTTCATCTCCGTTTTCCGGAATTTCGTCGATCTGGTATCCCTCATCTTTCATTTTCCTGAGAAACCTGATGACACTGGCAGGGGTATCCAGCCCGACACCGTTTCCGATTCGGCTGTCACGATTAGGGTAGTTGGCAAGGATGATGGCCACCCGTTTTTCAGCATTAGACGCTTTTCTCAAGCGGACCCAGTTGGATGCAAGCTGAGCAACATGGCGGATCTGTACCGGGTCCGAAACCATCGACTTCGCCTGGTATTCGAGTTCCCTGTGGTTCTGACTGACCTCCTTGAATCCGACCACCGTCGAAAGGACCCTGCCGTCGGTTTCCGGGAGTGCCACCGACATGGCCACATTCGAGGGATTCAGTCCCCTCGGATTCTCCATCCAGGCCTCTCGATTTTCATTCGATGCAATCACCTGAAGCACAGGACAGTTTAGGCTTTCCAGAAAAGAAACCCTCTCATCCATGCGTCCAATGGAAAAGCTCTGGAGGGTGAGAATGACATCCGGAGCTTCGTTTTCTGCACGATCAAGCAAAGCCTGCTGGGCTCCGGGTTCACGCAGGGAGTAGGCATAAAATCCTGCAACCGCAAGCCCCTGACGGTTCAGTTCATTGGCAAGGTCCTGGACCACTTCAAGATCCCCGCTTTGCTGCCAGGCACGGTAAAAGGTAATCCAAACCCTTCCATTGGGTTTTTCAGGAGCGTTTTGCTCCAACGGCAGATACCAGCCAAAGTTGGGATTGATCTCGGCTTCAGGAAAAGGACCGTTACTCTTGTTAAGCAGTTTCTCCAGTGATTGAGCTGCAAATTCGTAGTTACGGGGTCCTCCTTCACGGAAATAATCAAAAAAGGTCTTGGTTAGAGAAACATCGAATTCGGAGTAGTTTTCCAGTTCCGGATCCCATTCATCGGTCCCGGGAAGCACCAGACTTCTCAACTGGGCTCCATGGGATTTGATGTGGAGCAATTCGTCCAGCAGTTTCGGAAAATAAGCCTTGCCTCCATGAAGCCGAAAAATAGCCAATTTTGCATGAAACAATACATGATCGGCATAATGCTCAGCGGCTTCCGGATGCTGGAGTAAAGAAGCATTCATCAGACGCAGTCTGGATCCGAAACGGGGTCCCCAAATCCTTGCGAGCGCCGCGAGTTCCGTATCCGCCGAACTGACAAAGACCAACTCTGCGGGGCTCTGCTTGATATTCTGCAGTCTCCGTTCAAGGTCCAGCCCTCCGGCTTCGGTAGCAACCCGATGCATCAGTGAATCCCTTTAATTCCGAATGAAAGCACTGTTATCGCCATTTCCAGTCCGGCAGTGGCTTGCCCGGAACCCAAAGCACCTCCTCCTCATTCAGCGTCACGGCAACCCAACGTCCGCAGACAAAGAGGAAATCGGAAAGACGGTTGATGAAGGTGCGGATCGAAGCGCTCACCGTTTCTCCACGATGAAGCCTGAGGATTGCACGCTCCGCTCTCCGGCAGACAGTGCGGGACTGATGCAAAAAGGCATTGAGCGGAGTTCCTCCGGGAAGAATGAAACTTTTTAAAGGCTCCAGATCCTCGTTCATCAAATCGATCACTTCTTCCATCCACTGCGTGTCGGCTTCCTTGACTTTCACCTGACCCTCGTATTCATCTCCGGGAAGGGTTGCCAACTCGGAGCCGATGTCGAAAAGTCGCTGCTGCACTGCCTCTAAAATCAGATCCAGTTTGTCCCGGTGGAGGGAGTCCTCTTTCTGCGCAAGAAAACTTCGGCTGAGTCCGATCACACTGTTGAGCTCATCAACGGTTCCATAGGCTTCGATACGGAGGTGTTCCTTCGCAATCCGCCTTCCTCCTACCAGCCCTGTTTCTCCTTCATCCCCGGTACGGGTATAGACTTTATTGATTTTGACCATGGTTTAATCTGTGTTTCTCAATTCGTTGAAATTAAATCTAATGATTTCAGTCATTTCATAACTTCGGCCAGTTTGTTCCTGGATGCATCTTCCGAATTTTGGAGATGCACTTTCAGGGATTCCCGGTCCTGGAAATCCCGGTTTTGACCGAGTTTGGATTTACCCTCCCAGTGTTCTACTGTTAATTCAAATCCGACAATCGCCTTCAGCAGTCGGGAAATTTTGGGATTGTCCCAGTCTGCTGACCAGGGATTTTCCGCGTCGGATTCGTGTTGCTTCGTGAGTTGTCCAGAAGGCTCATCAATTCAGAAGGTTCATCAATCCGTCTAAGTGTTCCATGGGCATGGACAACCTGATAATTCCAGGTTGGAACCTGATTTTCATCAACGTACCACCTGGGTGAAATATAAGAATCGACTCCTGAAAAAACAGCCAACGCAGGTTTATCATTTTCGATCCATGCCGCCTGTGGATTGGCCAGGGCAAGATGCCCCAGGATCCGGTCATGGTTCGAACCGGTTTTGAGATGCAAAGGCAGATGGCTTACTTCGGGAACTTTGTCCCCATTGACCATCAGCATCCCGAAAGAATGGTCGCGAATCAGTTGGTGAATCGCATCCAGTTCCTTTTCCTGAAAATGTGCTGGAACGTACATCAGCCTGTCTCCGGTAAAGTTCGTTTTCCCAGTGGATCCCGCTGTAACACCTTCCCTTCCAAGGCTCCCAGCCAATCTAGGCTTTGACGCATTCTCACCACCTCACCTACCACGACCACCGCCGGCGGTTCGATCCCGGCATCGAGTGCATCGATCGAAGCGTTTCCAAGGGTGGTTTCCAGGATCTGCTGCTCAGAGGTGCATGCTTTGGAAATGAGTGCTAAAGGTTCTTCCGGACTGCGTCCGTATTCCATCAATTTGGATGCAATGGAATGCAGATGCTTGACTGCCATGTACATCACAATTACCGGAGATCCCTTGGCGATTCCCTCCCAATCATGGCGTTCCGGGACGAGGCCGTTTGCCCCATGACCGGTGATGAAGGTCACCGCGGAGTTGGTATCCCGGTGAGTCACCGGAATCCCTGCATAAGCCGGAGCCGCCGTCCCTGATGTCACTCCAGGAATAACCCGAAAGGGAATGCCCGCTTCCACCAAATTCAGTGCTTCCTCACCCCCTCTGCCGAAGACAAAGGGATCGCCGCCTTTGAGCCGCAACACCCGTTTCTGGTTTCGTGCCCGTTGAATGATGCGGTAGGAAATGTCCGCTTGTTTGGGAGATGGCTTCCCTCCGCGTTTGCCTGCGTATTCCAGTTCGCAGGAGGATCGGGTGAGCCCCAGGATTTTTTCATCGACCAATGCATCGTAGATCACCACATCAGCCTGCTTTAGCCCATTCAGAGCATGAAGGGTCAACAAACCCGGATCTCCAGGTCCTGCACCAGTGAGCCAGACCCAGCCAGGTTCGAATACAGGAAACTCAAATCCTTCAACCAACATCTCCTCCAAACTTTCTGAAGATGGATTCTTTGATCCCTGAATCAACTTCATGATGATAGTCGGATTGTGTTTGGTTGCGGATTGTCCCAAAAATCTGTAACGATCAAGTTCATCAAACATTGCCTGATTTTGATCCCATGAACCAAAAGCAACCGAAGGAATTGAGACGCGGCTGGACCACTGGAGCCTGCGCCACTGCGGCTTCGAAAGCCGCCTTCTCGGCGTTGCTGGAGGGCCGATTTCCCGACCCGGTGCAAATCACCCTTCCCAAGGGTCAGACGCCCTCTTTCAGCCTTGCGCGTGAGGAACTTGGTCAGGACTTCGCGATTGCATCCGTGATCAAAGATGCAGGAGATGACCCGGATGTGACGCATCAGGCGATGATTGAATCGCGGGTTGAATTCGGAACTCCAGGAAGTGGTGTTTGCTTCAGAGCCGGAGAAGGCGTCGGTACGGTCACCAAACCCGGCCTTGCCCTTGATGTTGGAGAACCGGCAATCAATCCGGTTCCCCGAGAAATGATCCGTCAGCATTTGGAACAGCTTGCTGAATCCCACAAAACTGCTGCAGATGTTTGGGTCACGATATCGGTTCCCGGAGGAAAAGAACTTGCCCTGAAAACCTGGAATCCGAGGCTGGGCATTCGGGATGGGATCTCGATCCTTGGAACGACAGGGATTGTGGTTCCCTTCTCCTGTTCCGCATGGATTCACTCGATCCACCGCGGGATTGATGTGGCGCGGGCAAACGGTTTTGAACATGCCGCCGCTTGCACCGGTTCGACCAGCGAGGCATTTGTTCAGAAGCATCACAACCTTCCTGAAGAAGCGATGCTGGATATGGGCGATTTTGCGGGAGGTCTGCTCAAATACCTGAGAAAACACCCCATACCACGCCTGACACTTGGAGGAGGATTCGGGAAGTTCAGCAAACTCGCCAGAGGACATCTCGATCTTCACTCCGGACGAAGTCAGGTCGATTTCGAGTGGCTTGCCTGCCAATTGGAATCTTTGGGTGCTTCCGGAAACATCCTGGAAACAAGCCGGCAAGCCAACACCGCCGCGGAAGTGCTTGAACTGGCAAGCAATGCCGGAATCCAGCTTGGAGACCGGATCGCTCAGCTTGCCCGTGATCAGGCCCAGAAAAAACTTCATGATGCTCCGGTTTCCGTGGAAGTGATGATCATCAACCGCGAGGGTTTTCTTGTAGGACATGCACCATTTCCGGAAAAGTCATGAAGTCCAGATCGACCGTGCTGATCCTTGGCGGAACCAGTGAAGCTTATGAACTTGCTGAAAAACTGGTTCTGGAGGTTGGTGGACAAGGATTTCGGATTCTGACTTCGCTCCGGGGCTCGACCCAAAAACCCAGGCTTCCAAGGGGTGATCACCGCATCGGGGGATTCGGCGGAGTTGATGGTTTGGAAAATTTTCTTCGGGAAGAAGAGGTTTCCCATGTGATTGACGCCACCCATCCTTTTGCCGAACAGATTTCTCGCAACGCGGTTCATGCCTGCAGAAGTTCTCAGCTTCCTTTGATCCGATTGGAACGGCCTTCCTGGGAGCCTGAATCCGAAGACAACTGGATTCTGAAACCCGATCTGAAGTCTGCTGCCGAGTGGTTGATGAATCACCCCCACAGGGTTTTGCTGACCACAGGACACAGAGATCTTGATGTCTTCCGTGATGCTCATGATTCCTTCTTTCTCATCCGCACAATTGAGCCTGTAAGCCTGCCAGAAGGATTTCCTGATGCAGAAAACCTGATTGCCAGGGGACCTTTTTCCAAGCATGAGGAAATTGCATTAATGCGCTCCTGGAAAATTTCCCTCCTCCTTTGCAAAAACAGCGGAGGGGAGGCTTCTTTCGCAAAACTGCTTGCTGCCAGGGAATTATCGATTCCGGTACTGATGGTGAAGCGCCCGGAATTACCGGAAGTATCCCAAACTGAGAGCATCGATGAAGTAGTCAAATGGTTAGCCAACTGAAACCTTTTTCGTTTTGGGACGCAGCACATGAACATGATCCGGATGGTAGAGGGCACTGTCCCGGAAGGTTTGTTCGCCAAATACCCTTCCAACTAGAATCAATGCGGTCCTGCTGATCTTCGATTTCTTCATCTTCTCACGTATGTTGGACAAGGTTCCGTGGATGAATTGCTGATCGGGCCATCCCACACGGTAGGCTACGATCACCGGGCAATCCTCGCCGTAGAGCGGGGTTAACGTATCTTCAATGTGCTTGAGATTCCTGATGGAAAGATGGATGGCTAAGGTTGCTCCACTTTTTCCCAGGGTTTCCAGATCCTCTCCCTCAGGCATCGCCGAAGCGTGCATGGTGGTACGGGTAGCGATTAGGGTTTGGCTGATCTCAGGTAAAGTCAGTTCCTGTTTCAAGGCTGCTGCCGCTGCTGCATAGGCAGGCACTCCCGGAGTGACATCGTAATCGATTCCCAATTGGTCAAGCCGACGCATTTGTTCGGCAATTGCACCATAAAGAGACGGATCTCCGGAATGAACCCGGGAAACATCCAAACCCGCCGCATCCGCTTTTTTTATCTCGTTGATGATTTCATCCAGGGTCATCGATGCCGTGTCGAGAATCCGTGCATCACGAGGTGCCTCTTCAAGCAATTCCTTGGGAACTAAAGAACCGGCGTAGAGACAGACCGGAGCATTGGCAATCAGTTTCCGCCCGCGAACGGTGATCAGATCGGGAGCGCCGGGTCCGGCACCAATGAAGTGCACCGTCATGCCGCCTCCTGTTCCCGTCGTTTCCGCTCATAACCACGGGGAGTATAAACCCTCGGATGGTTGTTCTTATCGTAATAAACCCTTGTTTTGGAAGAACCCACCAGCACCAGAGTCAGCATGTCTATGGTTTCGGTGGTCAACTCCTCAAGTTTGAGAACCGATACCTGCTCTCCTGGCCTTCCCAGGTTCCGGGCACGGATGACCGGCGTATCTGGAGACCGGAATGGCAGCAGTATGTTCTTTGCCATTTCCAGCAATTCTCTTCGTTTGCTCGACACTGGATTGTAGAGGGCGACAACAAAATCTCCTTTTGCTGCGGCATCAAGACGCTGGAGAATGACCTCCCGGTCTGTGAGTAAATCCGAAAGAGAGACCGCACAGAAGTCATGTCCCAATGGTGCTCCAACACGAGCCGAAGCCGCCTGAAATGCGGAAATACCCGGGGAAACCCGAACCTGGATGCGGTTCCAGGAAGCTTTGTTTTCCTGTTCCAACAATTCGTGCACCAGGGCAGCCATGGCATAAATCCCCGGATCCCCGGATGATATCAAGGCTACGTTCTTACCCTCAGCAGCCAAATCCAAAGCATGACGAACCCTCTCGCTTTCCTCACCCATGGGAAAGGAATGAATTTTTTGGGATTGACGAAGATCTTGAATGAGTTCCAGGTAAAGTTCATAACCAACCCAATCTTGGGCCTCTTGAAGCCATTCGCAGGCTTCGGAAAGTCTCCATTCCACACTCCCTGGACCGGTTCCCACCACTGAAAGGATTCCACGGGGTTTTCCCAGTTTCGAAAGTAATGGAGTTTCCGTGGATTCTGCCAGGGCACAGGTTGCCCGTTTGGATTTGATTTTGGGAACCAACAGTCTCCCCGACTTTCCTGCGGCTCTGAGAGCAGAGGCTTCTGCAACTCCATGACAACCTACTTCCTGAAATACCGTAGTGGAGGGGTTTTTCAAACGGGGTGTCTCCTCTTCCAATTCTTCCGGGGAAAAGAACCTTAGGGGCACATCATAATGCTTCGCCAGTGCATGAACCGCAGGTTCATCCGCCTTCAAATTGAGAGAAAATATTCCAGCCAGGCTTTGCGCTGCCCAACTCGGAGAATCTTTTCCGGCGCTGGACGAGTCCTCCAAAACGCGTTCTGCAAGTTCAATCAATTCGTCCGGAGAACATCCCCTTTCACAACCAACACCAAGAACCAGGGTTTTGGGATGATAAACCAATTCTTTGGACGTTCCTGAAAGTTTTTTGGGAGTCACGCGGATGGTTAAGGCTCCTTCCGGAGATACAGGCATGCGGCTTTGTTTCAGCCATGGATGCCCACCCTCCACTCGGACGGTTGCTCCATTCAGTAATTCGGCCATGAAAGCAGGAGCATCTTCAGGATTTACAAGGGTAAGATCTTCAGGTGGTTGATCCAAAGCGATCCCGAACTTGAGGTCTCCTGCGGTGGTGACTGCTGCGGCCACTCCAAGACCTGAAGCAATTTTCCTTGCCAGATCGTTCGCTCCATGGTGCCCTCCCAGCAGAGGAATCACGCAACTTCCATCTTCTGCAACTGCCAGGACAGGAGGTTCCGTGTGTTTATCCGAAAGCACATCGGCCAAACTTCGGATGAGGATGCCCGAGGAACAGATGCCAACCAAGGGATGTCCTTTTTGAAACAGATCCTGGAGGTGCTCTTTGGTTTTTTCAAAAGTCTCAGGAATTGTATTCACCCTGCTTTGAAGTCCATGCACTTCACCATCACAGAGGGATGCGACTTTTTCTGCCAGTTCCAAGGCAGGCTGGTGGAGGCAAATGATTACAGGTTCAGGCATGGCGTCGGACCAGGATCATCGAAAAATAGGGAACCCTTTCCGGATCCACCTGATGGAGTTTCAGAATTCTCTGGTTGGGAAGAGTGGCATGCTCTACCAGACATGCTTCTTCGGCAAGGTTCAGTTCTTCAAGAAGAGAGCAGATTTTCTGAAAATGGCGACCAATCTTCATCAAGGCGAAGGAACCTGCTGATTCCAGTTTTCTGCGTAAGCTGCTGATCTCCATTGGACCAGGGAGAACCGTGAAAGGTTCATTTTTCGCTGCCAACACCCAACCGGAAGCAGCAGCACAAGCCATCGGAGAGGAAACCGCGGGCAACACCTCCGTTGGAAAGGTTTGACTCAGCCTGCCAAAGAGATAGCTGAAGGAACCATAAAACATCGGATCCCCTTCACAGAGGACGGCGATTGATTTACCCGAGGAAAGCCTTTCAGCAAGGATTGATGCTGCCTGGTCATAGGCTTCTTGAGCCGGGAACGGATCGGTGCTGATCGGAAGTCTCAACGGAAGATGTTCCTGTTGAGCGGCTTCCAGATGCGGTTGGGCAATCTGAAACGCCAATCCTGGTCCTGATTCAGGAGCAGGCCAGGCAAGCACCTCACAGGCATTCATCAGTCGCACTGCCTTGAGAGTCATCAGTTCCGGATCTCCCGGTCCCACTCCGATGCCATACAAAGTTCCCTTCATCGTTTCACTGCCGAATATTGGGTCACCGGCATCATCGGTTTCCAGCCCTGATAGGGCCCCACTTTTTCAGCACGGGAAATAGCAATCCGCGTCAAATCTCCTCCACGACTTGCTTGCCAATCCAGTAAAACCTTTTCACTTTCAAGGGTGACTGCATTCGAAACCAAACGTCCGAAGGGATTCAAAGCCTCCCAGCATTGCTCCAGGGATTCAGGAGAAATTCCTCCTCCCAGAAAAATTGCGTCCGGTTTGGGAAGTTCACCGAGAATTGTTGGGACTTCCCCATGAATCGTTCTCAGCATCGGAGTTCCCAGGGCATCTGCATTGTTTCGTATCATCCGGATCCTTTCCTCCGAACGCTCGACTGCTATCGCGTCACAATTGGGATGGGAACGCATCCACTCGATGGCCACCGAGCCGCAACCTGCTCCAAGATCCCAGAGGAGATGGTCCGGAAAGGGCATCAATTTCGAAAGCACCTGGGAGCGGACCTCCTGTTTCGTCATCTTGCCGTCATGCTCAAAGGCAGAATCCGGAAGCCCGGAACTTCTTGAAAGTAAATCCGGATTTTGGTCGGCACGACATTCGATGGCGAGAGTGTTGAGGGGCGAGCCTTCGGGATGATTCCAATTGTTTGCTTCTCCGGAGAACATATTCTCCTTTGCTCCTCCCATGTTCTCCAAAACCGTGATGATGCTTGAACCAAAACCTCTTTCAGTGAGCAATCGTGCTGCCCCAGCCGGGCTGGAGGCATCTTCACTGAGACAAATGATTTTTGCTCCTGGATAAAGATAGGGATGCAGCATGGAGAGCGGACGACCGTGGATGGTCATCGTTTCCACATCCGGCAAAGACCAGCCCATCCTGGAACAGGCGAGGGAGAAGGAATTCAGCGCAGGAAAGATTTCGACTTCACCAACATCAAGGTGCCGCAGGAGTTTGGTGCCGATTCCGTAACACATGGGATCTCCCGAGGCGAGGACGACAATGTTGCTTCCTTTCCATTCGAGGATTTTCGGAACCGCCTCGCGCATGCGCTTGGCCCAGGGGATTTTTTTGGCTTGGGTTCCAGGGATCATTTCCAGATGTCTTTTTCCTCCGAAAAGGATCTCTGCCGATTCAACTCTTTGACGTGCAGCAGGTGAAAGTCCTTCCAACCCGTTTTCTCCGATGCCGACTACCTTCAACCAGGGTTTGGATTTACCAGCACTCATGCAGTCTCCATTGCAATCGAATTCAATGCTGCGGAAGCAATCGCGCTTCCACCACGTCTTCCAAGAAGGGTGATGAAGGGAATATCCTTTCGGGTGGCTTCCTCAAGCAGGGCCTGTTTTGATTCTGCAGCACCAACAAAACCAACCGGAAACCCCAGGATCAGCGCAGGAGGGTTGGCTCCTTCTTCCAACAATTCCAGAATCGGAAAAGAGCGGTCGGAGCATTTCCGATCACGACCACTGAACCTGCCAAGTCCGGTTTCCAGCAATCCACTGCTGCCATGGAACGGGTGATTCCATTGGTTCGTGCCATTTCGGCTACTGCATCTTCTTCAATCATACACTGCACCGGGTTAGCTGCAGGCAGATGACGCCGGATGATTCCTTTGACCACCATCATCGAATCACAGAAAATCATTGCACCCTCTGCCAATGCGTTCTTTCCCGACTCCATGGCTCTTGGATGGAACCGGATCTCTTCCTGAAGATCGATCATACCGCAAGCATGAATCAGCCTCGTGATCAGCGGATGGAAATCGGACGGTAATCCGGAAAAGTCCGCTTCATCCCGGATGATGGCAAAAGAGCGTTGGTAAATCGCTTCAGGATCTGTGAGGTAGTTTAGGTTATGAATGATCCTCCAAGGTTTTCGGTCCTAAAGGATGATCAGCATGGGGATAAGGGTGATGTCCATGATCGTGATGATGATCATGTCCGTGATCTCCATGGTGATGATGGTGATGTCCGGAACCGGTTCCGATTCCTTCAACATGATGATGATGACTCTCCTGCGGAAGGCCCACTTCACTTTCAAATCCCAGCACCTGCTCCCGGTATTTGCAGAGCTGGCAATTCATGAGGTTCCTTCCTTCAAGGATTTCATCTACACGTTCCGCAAAGGTATCCAGAACCAGCGGATGGTCATTGAGGTAGGAGGCCTTGATGAATTCAATCTCAGGATGCCTCTGGGCGACAAGATCGGTGTGATCATAGATTCGCTGAACGAGGATTCCCGTGAACAAAAAATAGGGAAAAACCACAATCCGTTTAAAACCTAACCTTGCTGCGTGCTCCAAACCCGGTTCCACCAGGGGAAAGGTGACTCCGGAAAAACAGGTCTCTCCCCAGCCGAATCCCATTCCTTCCCAGAGCAGGCGCATCACCTTGACCACGTTCGAGTTTGCATCGGGATCCGATGCCCCCCTGCCCACCACCATCAAAAGGGTTTCATGCCTTGGAATATCCTCACCGGCTTTTGACAAGGCTTCCTCGATACGTGCTCCTGCGGCACGAATCATCCTCGTGTCAATCCCCAGTTCCCTGCCGTATTCGATTTGAAAATCCTTCTGCTGAGCCTGGTAGGTGTTGAGCACTGAAGGAATATCGTTCTTCGCATGCCCTGCCGCAAAAAGCATCCCCGGCACGGCCAGCACT
>ENA-OSEY01001035-OSEY01001035.1-marine-metagenome-genome-assembly--contig:-NODE-1035-length-19700-cov-2.063752_pt1 | contig 19700 bp, 15 predicted proteins | sample MGYA00248465_ERZ534230 | MGnify/ENA primary metagenome ERZ534230 (study PRJEB26409, sample SAMN06344110) | marine metagenome | isolation source: Sea water from surface | place: Atlantic Ocean:Southern...
CTAACAAGGGCATTTGGCTCTTCACTGCCACTACCAAATATGCCCCGTGGTCGATGATATTTAAATGACCTGCCAACAAGATGGACTCCATGGGCAAGCAGAGCAGATGCAAGGGTGTCTCCCTCATAACCAGTGTATTTTTTATTGTCAAATTTGAAGTGAACGAGTTTTTCTCTATTTATTGCTGCACTATTGGAGCTTATTCTGTGGCTTTGTATGCGGTTCATTTCTCTGTCCTTTTTACAGGCCTATTAACTGCTTCAGATTTACTTTTACGTCTCCAATTGGACTGATATGCTTTTTTCCCTTTCACCGTTTTTGGTAATAGTCCCATTGGGTAAATCTCTATTATTTCGTGAGAAACTGTATCCCTTGCCAAATTAAACCAGCGACGGCATCCACTTGTATGGCACCACCGCTCGAGAAACACACCTTTTGGATTATATTTCATAAAAAGATATTCACTAAAAATCTTATCTGTTAGTTTCAGATCAGTGGTTGGACGTACAATGTGAGCCTCGCCGCCACAGCTAAATTCAGATTCATCCCTATCACCACAAAAAGGACATTTAATTTTCAACATTAAAAATCTCCATATTGAAGGATATTTGATTCAAATTGAAAATTGATAAAGAATTTAATGTGCAACACCAGCAGCTCCATGCTCATCAATCAAATATCCCGTTTCAAACCTTTTGAGACCAAAAGGCAGTGCAATAGGATTTGGTCTGTCATTAGCAATTAGATCTGCAAAAACATGACCAGAGCCTGGAGTCGCTTTAAAGCCACCAGTTCCCCAACCACAATTGAAATAAAGTCCTTTTATATCTGTTCTTGATATAATTGGCGACGCATCAGGACAGGTGTCTACGATGCCCCCCCATTGGCGTAACATTCTTAACTGAGATAAGAAAGGGAATAAATCTATTGCTGCTGCAACCATATGTTCAGGTATTGTCCATGAACCAGTTTGTGCATATGAGTTATACTTATCAACACCAGCACCAAGTACCATTTCACCTTTGTCTGATTGGCTTATATACATGTGAACCGCATTAGACATAATAACCGTATCCAAAATTGGCTTTATAGGCTCAGACACAATAGCTTGTAATGGCCTGCTTGTGATTGGAAGTCTAATATTTGCCATTTCCGCAAGAATACTTGAATGCCCGGCAACAACACAGCCAACTTTCGAAGTCTTAACAAAGCCTTTTGTCGTTTGAATGCCTGTAATTTGGTTTCCATTGCGTCTTAAACCAGTAACCTCACAATTTTGAATTATATCGACACCAAGCTCATCTGCCGCACGTGCATATCCCCATGCTACAGCATCATGGCGAGCTGTACCTGCACGTTTCTGAAGAAACCCGCCCATAACTGGATAGCGGATATTTGGATCTATATTAATCGTGGGCACTAATTTTTTAATTTCTGAAGGTGATAGAATATCAGAATCAATACCGTTTAGCCTGATAGCATGTACCCTACGTGACATACCTTTTAGCTCATGTTCAGAGTGACTTATTGTGAGAACTCCGCGTTGACTAAACATTACGTTGAAATTCAGATCTTGTGACAATCCTTCCCATAATTTTAAGGCATGTTCATAAATAGCGGCAGATTCATCCCACATATAATTAGAGCGAATAATAGTAGTATTTCTGCCTGTATTTCCGCCACCTAGCCATCCTTTTTCAATTACGGCGATATTTGTCATGCCATGAACATTAGCTAGATAATACGCTGTGGCAAGACCGTGTCCACCCCCGCCAATTATAACGGCATCATAGGTTGATTTTGGTTCAGCATGACGCCAAGCCTGTTGCCATTTCTGGTGATAGCTAGCAGCATTTTTAGCAATAGAAAAGATAGAATATCGTTTTGATTTTCTGGCAAACGCTCTGGTTCCTCTATCTATATTTAGTTTAGCCATTTAATTAATACCCTTTTTAAAAACCAATTCTGACAAAATTCTGTATTTATGGATTATCACACATCATTGCTACAGTATAATTGTAGAAGTGATTTTTAAGAAATTCATTTATTAACTTTAATTGGTGTGCCGACAGGTAAAAAAATATATCGTAATATCGTCTTTACGTAATCTTAATTCGACACAGTGTTGAAATTAATTCTTTTATTATCTAATATTTGAATTCGGAAAAATTTCCTCTAACTTATATGAACAGTAGTTGTAAAAAATCATGTGTCTTTAGTGGGCAGTTTTAAGGATAAGATATGAAACAGGGTCTGTTGATTTTTTGTTTTTCAGTAGTTGGAACTGTTACTGTCTCTGTTGGTTTTTATATTTGGCAAATGCTGGGCCCTATTAGCTTATCTATTCACGGCTGGTTTGCAATTATTGTTGGCGTATTAAGTTCCTTTCTGCTTGGTGGTGGATTAATGGCACTTAGTTTTTATTCAGCAAAGTCAGGTTATGATGCCAAGGTTGCTGAATATGATCCGTTTCAATCTTCAAAGTAATTTTTAGCAAATTTATTAGATTGTTTTATTGACTCAGTTTACCGAATCATTCAAAACTTTAAGAATAGAACAAAACAAGAACAAAATAGAGTTTTAAATGAATAAACAGCAAAGGTTTGAAACATTAAAAAATGAAATATGGCAAAATTATTTTTCTACAAATAAAGCTCAAAAAGCTATTAGTTTAGATATATCTGAGATTGATGATTGTCTAAATGGTGGATTAACTATTGGTAGGGTTCATCTTATTACAGGTTCTGGCTATTCAGGGGCCGTTCGCGGATTTACATTAGCAATTCTACGTAAAGTTATGCGTGAAAGACCGTCTGGCTACATCGTCTGGTGTACTAACCTGAATAGTTCTCATGGTATATTATATGGTGCTGGACTAGCTGCAATAGGGATTGATCCTAGACGGCTTATTCTAGTCGATGAGCCACACCCATTGCGTGGTGTTGCTGCAATGGAAGAGGTATTAGGTGCAGCTAGACAAGATGGAGAAGCTGCTATTCAGATAGCTGCTGTAGTAGGAGATTATGCACAATTATACAGAAATTCAGATTTATGGCATAAAACAGCTAGGCGTTTGCAATTTGCAGCAGAGCAGGCAGATGTCCTAGTCATTATAAACGGCATAACATCACGCATAATTCCAGCGGCTGGTTTTGAGAGTTATTGGCAGGTATCAACAGCTGTTAGACAAATATTATCAGAATCAAATAATCGCTTTTATGATAGTGCTTCATGGCACATTAAATTATCTCGCACACGTTCTGGGCGCCATTGGACAGGCAATCTTAGTTGGCAATTTTCAACAGGCACACTATCTCATAGGCCAGTTTTTAATTCCAAAACTAGCTATCGGCTGCCGACAAACCAATTCGTGTCACATATTTCATAATATCAGCTATTTATAGAACGGTACCTGTTATATTATGTCATTTTCTAATAGTGAATTTATCTATATATGGTTTTATGATTTACCAGTTAGGTTGGCGTGTTATCAAAAAGGCTGGCAGTTAGATACAGCCGTTGCTATTTACCATATTGTTAACACACGGCACATAATTTGCTATGCTTCAAATACAGCAAAACAAGCTGGTATTTTGATAGACATGTCTGTTGCGGATGCACAAGCTATTTTGCCAACATGTCACTTTCGCTCCTATGATGATATAGCTGTAAAAAACTGGTTATCCAGAGTTGGTCAGTGGGCATGGCGCTATACCCCGCTTACCGGTATTGATTCAGAGTCTCTTGGAATTTGGATGAATGTAACAGGTGCAACCCATCTGACAAGTGGGATTGCTGCCATGTGTGATGCCTTGCAAACAGAGTTTAACCGAATAAGCGTATCTGCCCAGATAGCAGCTGCACCAACTTATGGAGCCGCCTGGGCTTTCGCACATTTTTCAGAATTCTTTACAAGACCAACCTTACAACAAAATAAGCCTATTATTGTGTGTGATGAGCGTGCTATTTTACGCCAAAAATTAGAACCTTTACCAGTTGCCGCATTACGTATTTCAGCAGATATTCAAACTGGTCTAAAGCAGGCAGGTTTAGAGCAGATATATCAGCTATGGGGTATTTCTGCTATTAGTCTGACAACCCGTTTTGGAACTGATTTAGTGCAGCGCCTAGGACAAATTATTGGTGATGTAAGCGAATTACAAAAGCCACTTATAATACCTACACCTTTAATAGCTAGTAGAAATTATCTAACGCCGTTACTTGGTGTTGAGGCTATTCAGAAAATGATAAGAGATTTAGTGTCTCTTATCTGTATCCAGCTTGCGCAACGTCATTTATTAACCCGATATATTGTTATTGCTGTAAAGCGGGTAGATTCGACCATCATAAGGCGTACTATCTCGCTATCGCGTCCCAGCCGTTCAGAATCATTACTACATCGACTTACAGCGCATCTGGCAGCAGACATTGATGTTGAATTTGGTATTGAACACAGCTGGATTGAAGCTAAAAAACTAAGTGCTGGATTGCCAGTTAATCAGGCATTTGACCCTACTTTATATAAGGATGATAGCAAAGATACGTTAATTGACTATCTGACAGCACGCCTTGGTCACAATAAGGTGCATCAATTACAGTGCATAGATAGCTGGCAGCCAGAGTCTGCACAAAGGGTGCAGCCTGCGCAGCAAACAATTAGACAGCTACACACTCACGTATCTAACAGCCTACCATATTGGCAATTACAGGATGAATCGGAAACATCAGATAATATTAATTTGGTATCCTTCTCTGCTAGACCACTTAGTTTGTTAACACCAGCAGTGCTAGTGGATGTGATTGCATTATTACCAGATCATCCGCCTTCAATGATACGCTGGCGCAAACAAAATTGGCAGATACATCAAGCAACAGGACCAGAACGTATTGGTCCATCCTGGTGGCTAAATGGCATACTCTCAAACCAACATTCAGATAAAACTAGAGATTATTACTGGCTGGAAACACAGTCAGGAGAGCGCTTGTGGGTATATCGTGAAGGGCTTATAGAAAGAGGGGAGAGCGTAGAATGGTTTTTACATGGTTTTTTTGCTTAGGTTATATTGTCTTTCAAGATAGAGTGTAAGATGCATGAGCAAGATAAGGTAGGGGGGGGCTATGCAGCACTTGGGTGTATTAGTAATTTTAGTTTTCTGCGTGGCGCAAGTCATCCACATGAGCTAATTGAAACAGCTGCAGTAGAAGGTTGGTCATCTTGCGGCATTGCAGATTATCATACAATTTCTGGATTGGTTCGGGCTCATCAATCTGCAATAGAAAAATCAGTTAAGCTGTTATGTGGAGTACGGCTTATTATTAATTGTTCTGAGCAGATAGAACAGTCAGAACAGCTCATAGAAGAAGATAGGATAGAAGTCATAATTTATGCAAAAAACCGTACAGGTTATGAATCACTATCTCAGCTTCTCAGTCGTTTAAATATGGCTTTAGCCCATATACCAGCTGTAAAAAGAGCTACAAATTTATATATTCATGTAAGTGAATTAGCACGTCTTAGCTCAGATGTTTTTGTTATTATTGAGGCTCCAGAATTAATTAAAAATTATATGGCTGGACAGTGTCAGAAAATTCAAAAATTTGTAGTAGCCCCTTTATTATTAGGTTCTGCTATTTATCGTGATGGTAATGATAAAAAGCGTCTGAAGTATGTATCCGGTCTGGCTGCTCGTCTAGGGCTTAGATTTATTGCTTTAGCAGCTCCGCTATATCATCATTCCTCACGTCGTCCATTAGCAGACGTTTTATATTGTATTCGTACTAAACAAACGCTTGCGACCGCAGGTAGGGAGTTGTCACGTAATGCAGAGCGCCATCTTATGAAAATCTCAGAATATATTAGATTATGGTCAGAATATCCAGAAGCAATTATGGCTGCAAGTCAGGTTGCACAGGCATGTTCTTTTTCATTGTCGGAATTATCATATGAGTATCCAGAAGAAATTGTACCAAATGGACGTTCTGTTATGGATGAGTTAATTTATCAGACTTGGCAGGGGGCAGAAAGACGATATCCAGATGGTATACCAAACGAGGTGAATAACTATCTGAAAAAAGAATTAGCACTTATAGCCAAATTAAATTATGCACCTTATTTTTTGACTGTATTTGATATTGTAAGATTCGCTCGCAGTCGTAATATCCTGTGTCAAGGTAGAGGGTCTGCTGCTAATTCTGCAGTGTGTTATTGCCTTGATATTACAGCAGTAGACCCAGCTAGATCTAGCCCGTTGTTCGAAAGGTTTGTTAGTGAAGCACGTGCGGAGCCTCCTGATATTGATGTTGATTTTGAGCATGAGAGAAGAGAAGAAATCATCCAGTATATTTATAATAAATATGGACGTCATAGAGCAGGTATCGCCGCTAGTATTGTAACCTATCGTAAACGAAGTGCATTAATTGAAGTTGCTAAGGTATTTGGGCTTAGCCGAGATATACAACAAGCCTTGTCAGCCCAAGTATGGGATGGAAAATCAACTTCCCTTAGTTTAGAATTATTGTGTGCTGCTGGGTTGGATCCAGAAGATACAAAGCTACAACTAATATTAAAACTTGTTCAACAGTTGCACGGTTTCCCAAGGCATTTATCACAGCATGTTGGTGGTTTTGTTATTGCTAAAGATAGACTAGATTCTTTGTGTGTTATTAGGCCTGCAAGCATGGATGGGCGTACCATCATTGAGTGGGACAAGAATGACTTAGAGGCACTTGGCCTTTTGAAAGTAGACATTTTGGCGCTTGGTATGTTGAGTTGTCTTAGGCGTGCATTTGATTTGCTTAAGTGGCATTATCATCTGGCGGTTACATTATCTTCTATTCCAGCAGAAGATATGGATACCTATAATATGTTATGTGAGGCTCAGTCTGTTGGTGTGTTTCAGGTAGAATCGCGCGCTCAGATGTCTATGTTGCCACGTTTACAGCCAAGATGTTTTCATGATCTTGTAGTTCAGGTAGCTATTGTGCGCCCTGGGCCAATTCAAGGTGATATGGTACATCCGTATTTGCGTCGCAGGTCAGGTTATGAAAAAATAATTTATCCTTCAGACGAATTGAAACGAGTATTACAGCGCACACTTGGTGTACCCTTATTTCAGGAACAGGCAATGCAGATAGCAATTGTAGCTGCAGGGTTTAGTGGCTCAGAAGCAGATCAGTTGCGCCGTGCAATGGCTACTTTTCGTAGAAATGATTTAATTCATACATTTAAAGAGCGGATGATCAAAGGAATGGTTGAGCGTGGCTATCAGGAAGAGTTTGCTATTAGATGTTTTCGTCAAATAGAAGGCTTTGGCACTTATGGATTTCCAGAATCTCATGCTGCCAGTTTTGCTCTATTGGTCTATGCTTCTGCTTGGATAAAATGTCATTATCCAGACGCATTTATCTGTGCATTACTAAATGCCCAGCCAATGGGCTTTTATAGTCCTGCTCAGTTAGTTGCGGAAGCGAAGCGTAGTGGGGTTGAAGTCAGACCAATTGATATCAATAATTCACAATGGGATTATAGTCTAGAGTCAACAGGCCATTCACGTCATGCCTTGCGTCTTGGAATGCGTCAGGTAAAAGGATTAAAACGCTATGAGGCTGAGAGATTGACAGCAAGCCGTCATATAGCCTATCAGGATATTAACGACCTCATTCGTAAATCGGATATTTCCATATATGGATTAGAGTCGCTTGCCAGAGCAGATGCTTTTCATTCAATCGGCCTTACAAGCCGCCAGGCATTATGGGAAATAAAAAAGCTTGCCCGTCAACAAAACTCTGGTCTACCGTTGTTTTTGTATGCAGAACAACGCTATAAGAGTATAATGCCAGAGGAGCTAAAAATATCTTTACCAGCAGCAAGTTTAGGTAATTTAGTAGCTCAAGATTATTTAGCGACAGGATTATCCCTTAAGGCGCACCCCGTAACTATATTAGAACCATATTTTTTAGTGGATGGTTGGCACCCATGTTCTATCGCCATAGATATTATGGATGGAAAAAAACATCAACTGATTGGCCTTGTGACAGGTAGACAAATGCCAGGCACAGCAAAAGGAACTGTTTTTGTTACTTTAGAAGATGCTCATTATTCTCTAAATGTTATCGTTTGGCCGGCCATTGTGCGAGCCTATCGTGCAGCATTGCTTGGCTCACATTTATTAGGTGTGTCTGGTAGAATTCAGAAACAAGGAAAAATTATACATCTTATCGCAGATAAGCTTGTTAATTGTGATTTGTACTTACAGTATTTAAGGACCCCAGAATTAAAGATGCCTATATTAAAAAGTAGAAATTTTCATTAATATCAAGAATAAGCTCATAGAATTAGCATATATCAAATATAACTAAATTTATAATAAACTTGTCTTAGAAATAATTTCTGGTAAAGCAAAACACGCATTACCTGTTTGGTATAATTTAACACAGGCGGCACGAGCACTAGTTTCATCAAGTCCTTCAAACCTAACACGCCATAATGGTAAATCTCCACGCATTACAAGACTTACCTCAGCAGGAATCATCGCTAAGATAGAAGCTGCAGAACGTCTTGCCTTGATAGCAGCTTTATGAGCACTGATTTTTCTGGAAAAACTACCTACCTGTATGGACCAATTATCATTCTCTAATGTAACTGAACTATGTATGGATTGAGAGGAAACAGAGCGAATTATAATCTTTGGTTTTGAGATTGGTGGTACACTAGATGCAAGTATATCTGTTGTAGGAGTAATATGTTCATTTTCTGGTCTTGGTAACGGTACAGTTATTGGAGTAGATTCAAACTGAAACGGCTTGACCCTATCAAACTGGTTAGTTAACAGTTTAATCATATGTAAGTCACGGCTTTTACTTGTTTTACCACCGAATACAACACCTATAAGACGCACACCGTCACGTTCAGTAGAGGCAACAAGATTAAATCCAGATGCACCTATATAGCCTGTTTTTATACCATCAGTGCCCTTAAATGCAGTCAGCAAACGATTATGATTTTTGTATTTTTGCCCCTTATACAAGAAAAATTCATTGCTAAAATAATGGTAATACTCAGGAAAATCTTTTCGAATTGCTATGCCGAGTTTTGCCATATCTCTCGCGGTACTTTTCTGATTCCTGTTAGGTAAACCGGATGCATTTTTAAATGTGGTACGTGACATACCTAGTGCTTTTGCTTTTCGGGTCATACGCTTTGCAAATTCCCGCTCTGAGGTAGAGATTTTTTCCGCAACAGCTGTTGCCACATCATTAGCAGATTTCGTAACTAAGGAGAGGATTGCTTGTTCAACAGAGATGGTCTCACCTGGTTCTAGATAGAGCTTGGAAGGGCTTCTGCTCGCAGCGAGGTCTGAAATTACAATTTGAGACTTTAAAGTCAGGTTTTTACTCTGTAGTTCTTCAAAAATTATATATAACGTCATTATTTTTGCTAATGAGGCAGGGTAGAGTTGTTTGTCTGCATTTCTAGAGAACAGTACACGTCCCGATATTTCCTCCATTACAAAAGATGCATATTTGGGGTTAGCCTGTACATTAGATGAAGTTATGGTATTAATAGTTATCGCTAGGCTAAAGCAAAAGCACCAAATATTGATAAACCTACTTGTGTATTTTTTTAAGGCCAAATTATATTTTGGTAAAAATTTGATGGACATAACAATAATATTCTTCTTGATATTATTACATAAACTAATAATTTAATTGGAATTTTGTAGTTAAACAAAGCTAGAAACAGTGAATCACAATTAAAATTAGAAATCAACAGTCCTATGTTGTATTCTTTTAGAGTAATGATAAATAAAAAAAATTTGTAAGCCCCTTTTCTTAAATAAAAAAATGCCAATATTTATTATTAGATTACGGAGAGTTTGAAAATATGAGCGCAAACAAAGATAAGCCAGATGGTGCAGATGGCGGGTTGGCACTAGCTGAGCGCACACAAACAAAAAAACCTGCTTTATATCGTGTGATTATGCTCAATGATGATTACACACCCATGGAATTTGTCGTACTTATATTACAACGGTTTTTCGGGCATAACACACAGACAGCCCAGAAAATTATGTTACATGTGCATCAAAAAGGTGTCGGTGTCTGTGGAGTGTATACCTATGAGGTCGCTGAAACTAAAATAAATCAGGTTATGACATTTGCCAGACAAAACGAGCATCCATTACAATTGCAGATGGAAAAGGAGTGAAATAGTGCTATCGCAACAATTAGAAGAAACCCTGCGTCGTTCTCTCTCTATAGCAGGGGAACATAATCACGAATTTGCAACTTTGGAGCATCTGTTACTTGCGATGCTTGAGGATAAGGATGCGCTAGATGTTATGCATGGTTGTAAATTGGATGTCTCAAGACTTCGAGAAATGCTTGAGACATATATTGATGATGAAATGGACGAATTAGTTTCTGAAGCAGATGAAATTGAAGTTCAGCCTACCGCATCTTTTAGCCGAGTTGTGCAACGTGCAATTATCCATACCCAATCTTCTGGTCGTGGTTCTGCGACGGGAGCTAATGTTCTCATTGCTATGTATTCAGAACGGGAGTCACACGCAGTATGGTTTTTAACTTCATTAGAGATGACAAGATTAGACGCTATCAGCTTTATTAGTCATGGTAATGGTTTATCTTTAGAGGGCGGAGAAACAGCTGATGAAGACTTGGAAACAGCAGATAATAAAACTGGCAAAGACGCATTATCGCAATATGCTGTAGATTTAATTGCTAAAGCTATCGAAGGAAATATTGACCCTCTTATAGGGAGAAGTGCAGAGGTAGATAGAACAATACAAATTCTTTGCAGAAGAACAAAAAATAATCCCCTATATGTGGGTGACCCTGGTGTTGGCAAAACAGCAATTGCAGAGGGACTTGCCCAGCGTATTGTTGATGGAACTGTGCCCGAAGTTCTTAAATCTGCAGTTATTTACTCACTTGATATGGGCTCATTACTCGCTGGTACACGATACCGGGGGGATTTTGAAGAGCGCTTGAAGGCAGTGATGAAACAAATAGAGCTAGATGATGAGGCTATACTGTTTATTGACGAAATACACACCATAATTGGAGCAGGTGCAACCTCAGGGGGTGCCATGGATGCTTCTAATTTATTAAAACCTGCGCTGCAAAACGGAACCTTACGTTGTATTGGGTCAACTACATATAAAGAATATAGAAGCTACTTTGAAAAAGATCGTGCGTTGGCGCGGAGATTCCAAAAAATTGATATAAATGAGCCTTCAGTTTCAGATACAATTAAAATCTTGTCTGGTTTAAAGTCACGATATGAAGTGCACCATGGTGTAAAATTCACCCAAGCAGCTATTAAGTCTGCCGTTGATTTATCTTCACGCTATATTCATGATCGTAAACTTCCAGATAAAGCTATAGATGTAATAGATGAGGCAGCAGCCTCTCAAAATTTATTACCACCCTCCAAAAGGCGTCAGCAAATTGGTCAGAAAGAAATTGAAACAACTATTGCTTCAATGGCAAGGATCCCATCTAAAAACGTAAGTAGAGATGATAAAGCTGTTTTAGCCTCCCTCGAGACTGACCTAAAGAGGATGGTTTACGGCCAAGATTCTGCTATATCGGCTTTGGCTTCTGCTATTAAACTTTCACGAGCAGGCCTGCGTGAAGTTGGTAAGCCAATTGGCAATTATTTATTTTCTGGTCCGACAGGTGTTGGTAAAACAGAGGTAGCGAGGCAATTATCAGAAACATTAGGTATTAAGTTAATCCGTTTTGATATGTCAGAATATATGGAGCGACATACAGTATCAAGATTAATAGGAGCGCCCCCCGGATATGTTGGTTTTGATCAAGGAGGACTGCTAACGGATGCTATTGATCAAACTCCGCATGCTGTTCTACTCTTAGATGAGATAGAAAAAGCGCATCCTGATTTATTCAACTTATTGTTACAGGTAATGGATCACGGTACGTTGACAGACTCAAACGGTAAAAAGGTTGATTTTAGGAACGTGATTCTAATTATGACAACTAATGCGGGAGCATCTGAGTTATCAAAACAAGCAATTGGGTTTGGAAGAGGAAATAAAACGGATGCAGACTCAGAGGCCATTGAGAGAACATTTTCACCGGAATTTAGAAACCGTTTAGATGCAACGATTGCTTTCTCAGCACTTAATAATGACACAATACGAATGGTCGTCGATAAATTTGTATTTCAACTGGAGGCTCAACTTGCTGAAAGACAAGTTGAGATACGGCTCGACGACGAGGCACGTGATTGGCTTGCGGAGAGAGGATATGACAGCTCGTTTGGTGCTAGACCTCTCGGTAGGCTGATTCAAGAGCACATCAAAAAACCATTGGCTGATCACCTTTTATTTGGTGATTTGGTTGCTGGCGGTGAGGTAATAGTTAGCGTTAGAAAAAATAGACTCAAGCTCGTAACCAAACCAATCAGTGAATCCAAAACAGCAAAAAAGAAGACTGAAAAGGTATAAATCTTTCTGAATTCATTTATATGGGGAGGTTTTGTTAATATACATGGTCTCTTGATTATTTTGAATAACTTCTTGTCTAAGAAATTTCATGACTGCGTCACCAAATTGGGGGTCATTAATTTTATGAGCTGAATACGTTTTTTCAGGTAAATAACCACGTGGAACTTTATGCAAACCTTGAGCTCCTGCTTCCACTCGCCTAACTCCATTTTTAATCGCAAAATCAATAGCTTGATAATAGCACGTTTCGAAGTGTAAAAATGGTATATTTCGAAGTCCACCCCAATTTCTGCCATATAATGCATTAGACCCAATGAAATTCAAAGCTCCGGCTATAGGCACGTTGTTTTCATAACAGAGAATTAGTAAAATTTTATTTTTTAAGTGAATGGGTAAATGGTGAAAAAATAGGCGGTTTAAATAAGCTCCACCCCATTTTTTTTCAATTGTCGCAATATAGCACTCATAGAAAATATCCCAATGTTTTGTTTTTATTTCATCCCCGATAAGATGCACAAATTTTAAATTTGCTTTACTTATACTTTCCCTCTCTTTTCGAATATTTTTTCGCTTCCTAGATGTGAGTTTATCCAGAAAGTCATCAAAATTATTGTAACCCTGATTATGCCAGTGAAACTGTAATCCTTCACGTATCATCCAGCCATTTTTTTTTGCAACTGTTACATCGGATGAATTGATAAAATTAACATGTGCAGATGATAAATTATTATTTTCAATAATCGACTTCATACTAAAAAGAAGTGCCTGTTTTGCTTTTATATCGTCATCTAAAGATAGTAGGCGTGGCCCTGGTACTGGGGTAAATGGGACTGCTGCCAAAGATTTAGGATAATATTTCCTCCCCGAACGTTCATAAGCATTTGCCCAGCCGTGGTCAAAAATATATTCGCCATATGAGTGATATTTTAAGTAATGTGGCATAGCTGCGCGCAGTACTTTGTTTTCATCATATACACATAAATGAAGGATATCCCAACCTGTATCTATTCCGACGCACTTGCTTTCTTCAAGCGCAGCCAGAAAACCATGTGAAACAAAAGGATGGCCAGAGGGGTTTAATCTATCCCAATCTTCAGATGTAATATCATTGATAGAGGTCAATGTTTTAAGCGAAAAAGAAAAACTTTCTAATGAATTATCCATGAAATTATTATATATAAATGAGATTTAGTTTTAATTTCCTAAAATTGTTAAAGTTATGATTTGAGCTGAAATATAGCATCAATTTCTACCACTGCACCAAGGGGTAAGGAACTTACCCCGACAGCAAATCTAGTATGTCTGCCATTATCACCAAATAACGTCACCATTATTTCTGAAGCCGCGTCAATTACTTTAGGTTGTCCGGTAAATTCAGCTGTTGAGGAAACAAATCCCCCTAGTTTAATAACACGTTCTATGTTTTCTAGGTTATTACTTACGCTTGCTACTTGACGCAATATCGAGATTGCACATTGTCTTGCTTGCTCTTGTGCTTCCTCTACTGTTACAGAATTTCCAACCTGCCCTGTTAGTTTAATTGCACCACCAACTAAAGGTAACTGTCCAGATACATAAACCATATCGTTAACTACAAGCACGGGTACGTAGTTTCCCGCGGGCATGGCTGGCTTATCCAAATGAATGCCTAATTTTTCTAACTTAACTTGAATTTCAGAAGCCATTTTTTCTCCTCTAAACCTTCTTATGCCAAATAATATGTAATACCTCATTATGCCATGTGTTAAGATTACTGTTATATTCACTATGCTTTTAGTAGTGAATAATTTTTGAGTTTATGGCTAATTTAAGTCTGGGTCAGCTACAGCCTGTAGTAGAACCACAAGTATTACACTTTAAGCATGTACCATTACGGACAAGAGTAAAATTTTGGCATTCAGGACATGATTCGCCTTCATAACCTTGCATTCTGGCTTGTTTAACCATTTCTTGACTATTTGCGACTGCACTAATATTGCCAGTGTCTTGGGAAACACCTTGTGTTATAACGCTTGGCTCTGGCTCTGGTGCTGGCGCAATAAAGCTTTTCGCTATATTGGTTTCCTGACCAATGGCTTTGGAAGTTTGGTTTTGATTGGAATATACTTTTAATCCCTGTTTCCTGATAAATCCGCGACTAGTTGCTCTATCTACAAGTTCAGATTGTGCCTCTCCACCTCCAATTGTATCTACATCTAAATCGTCCTTATTTACATGCCCAAGATCATGTCTATCAAGATAGGAGATTGCTAATTCTCGGAAGGTATAATCGAGAATAGATGACGACATTTTTATTGCATCGTTTCCGGTGACAATACCTTGTGGCTCAAATCTTGTAAAAGTAAAAGCCTCTACAAACTCTTCTAGTGGTACACCATATTGAAGACCGATAGATACAGCTATGGCAAAATTATTCATTAAAGAGCGGAATGCTGCACCTTCTTTATGCATATCAATGAAAATCTCACCAAGACGACCATCCTGATATTCTCCCGTTCTAATATACACTTTATGACCCCCAACAGATGCTTTTTGTGTATAGCCCTTACGTCTATGGGGAAGCCGTTCACGATCTTGTAGATGTATCACACGTTCCACAATCTTCTCTATAATTTGTGGTGTCGATGTTATTTGTGCCTCTTCCAAGTCTTCCTCATCAATAAGGGCTGAGGATAGAGGTTGGCTAAGCTTTGAGCCGTCTCGATATAGCGCATTTGCTTTCAAACCGAGCCGCCAAGATTGCATGTACGCATTGCCGCATTCTTCCACTGAGGCATTATTTGGCATATTAATAGTTTTTGATATTGCTCCTGATATAAACGGTTGGGCTGCAGCCATCATCGTAATATGACTTTCAACAGATAAATAGCGTTTTCCTATTCTGCCGCATACATTAGCACAGTCAAAAATAGGTAAATGTTGTCTTTTTAAATGCGGAGCTCCTTCTAATGTCATAGCACCACAAATATGAATATTTGCTGCATCTATTTCATCTTTACTAAAGCCAAGTTCCTCCAGCATATTAAATGAAAAGTCATTTAATTGGGCTTCGCTAAATCCAAGCGTCTCTGTACAGAAGTCATGGCCGAGCGCGTAATGATTGAATGCGAATTTTATATCAAAAGCATTTTCTAAACTTGCATCTAATTTTTTAAGCACTGCTTCGGTGAATCCCTTATCTTTTAGAGCAGAAATTGAAATAGCTTGACAGTCCTTTAAACTACCATGCCCTACAGCGTAACGAGTGATATCTTCTATTTGGTTTTCTTTATATCCAAGTTTTTTTAGCGCTTCAGGCACAACTCTATTTATGATTTTAAAATATCCACCACCAGCCAGTTTTTTAAACTTTACGATTGCAAAATCCGGCTCAATACCTGTTGTATCACAATCCATCACCAGTCCAATTGTTCCTGTCGGAGCAATTACTGTGGCTTGTGCGTTTCGATATCCGTATTTTTTTCCGAGTCTAACAGCCTCTTCCCAAGCTTTTTCTGCGGCTGTCACAAGCTTTTCATCTGGAATATTTTTTATTGCTAGAGGAACTGGCAAAACACTTAATTCATGATAACCATCTGACTTACCTAAGGCTGCATTCTTATGGTTTTCCATTACGCGCATCATTGATTTAGCATTTAATTTGTATTTAGGAAAAGCGCCAAGTTCGCTAGCAATTTCTGCTGAGGTTGCGTAAGATTTTCCTGTCATGATTGCTGATATTGCTCCACATATGGCTCGTGCCTCATCGCTATCATAAGAATAACCAGCTGCCATTAACATTCCACCAATGTTCGCAAATCCTAATCCTAAGGTTCTATAATCATACGAGCCTTGTGCTATTTCCTTTGACGGAAATTGTGCCATGGTAACAGAAATTTCTAGTGTCAATGTCCATATTCTAGTTGCGTGCTCAAATGTTTCGATGTCGAACGTACCATCATCATGCCTAAATTGCATTAAATTCAAGGATGCTAAATTACATGCTGTATCATCTAAAAACATATATTCTGAACATGGATTGGATGCATTAATTCTACCACCCTTCGGACAGGTATGCCATTCATTGATAGTAGTGTCATATTGAAGTCCTGGATCAGCGCAGGCCCACGCTGCATACGCTATCTTATCCCATAGTTCTGTGGCGTCAACTTCTTTGGTTATTTTGCCGTCCACGCGACCGATTAAGGACCATTTACCTTTTTGTTCCACTGTATTTAGGAATGCGTTTGATACACGAACGGAATTATTCGAATTTTGTCCTGCTACCGTAAGATATGCCTCACTATCCCAGTCTGTATCATATGTTTTGAATTCGATTTCTGTAAAACCCTGTTTAGCAAATTGTATTACTCGTTGGACATAATTTTCTGGGAGCATCGCTTTTCGTGCTTCTATAATTGCCTTTTTTAACTGGCTATTTTGTTTTGGGTTATATCGCTCCGTGTCTTCCAAGTTTGTTGCCTCAACACATGCTCTCATCACGTCACTCATGTGTTTGCTTGCAATTTTTGAGCCTGTAACTAGTGCTGCTACTTTTTGTTCCTCCACTACTTTCCAGTCTATATATTCTTCTATGTCTGGGTGGTCAACATCAACGGTAACCATTTTTGCAGCACGTCTTGTTGTACCACCTGATTTTATTGCTCCAGCTGCTCTGTCACCAATTTTAAGAAAGCTCATAAGCCCTGATGATTTACCGCCTCCAGACAGATTTTCTCCATTGCCTCGTAATTTGGAGAAGTTAGAACCCGTTCCAGAACCATATTTAAATAAGCGTGCTTCTCGAACCCATAAATCCATGATGCCGCCTTCATTTACCAAATCATCATCAACAGATTGGATGAAACATGCATGCGGTTGTGGGTGCTCGTATGAGGATTTAGAGCGCACCATTTTCCCTGTCTCAAAATCCACATAGTAGTGACCTTGGCTAGGGCCATCTATGCCGTATGCCCAATGTAATCCTGTATTAAACCATTGTGGTGAATTAGGTGCGGCCATTTGCCGAGCTAACATCACACTCATTTCTTCAAAATAAATCTTAGCATCATTCTCGCTGCTAAAATATCCTCCTTTCCAGCCCCAATATGTCCACGTACCTGCTAGACGATGGAAAACCTGTTTTGCAGAAGTCTCACCAATGTATCTTTCATCTTTAGGAAGAAGATTTAATGCCTCTATATCTGGTTTGGAGCGCCATAACCAAGATGGCATGCCATTCTCTTCAATTTTTTTGAGCCGTGTAGCCACGCCGGCTTTTCGGAAATATTTTTGGGAAATTATATCTGTTGCTACCTGACTATATTGCTCCGGCACTTCAATATCCGCTGCTGAGAAAACTATTGTACCATCCGGATTGCGAATCTCGCTACTTGCTGACCTGAATGGAATATTATCGTAGATTTCTTCATTTTCTTTTGTCAGTAGCCGTTCAAAACGCATAATATTATATCCTTTTATTTAAATGATTCGCTAATGATTTTCTGGGCGAATCCCTAATTTCCCTAACACTCAAGTTGATGTTTATTAACAACATATAGTAGACATGGCTTTCGAGGTTACCTGATGTAGTATTTTAGATCAAGTTAGGCAATCAAAAAAAATTTACTATTTTGACTTTTTCTTCTTGATTTTTTCTAGGTAATTGAAATCATTGGGTTGATAATGGAAAAATTATTTTTTAGGTAAAAAAATATTTTGTTGTTTGGCTTAATTTAACAGACACTGCTCTTTATCTTCTTTTTATTATTATCACAATTTGAAACAAAATATTTATCTATCATCCTTTTTTTGGTAAAATGGTGACTGTGAAAGAGTTAAAAGTAAAGTTTGGAAAAACCACTTATATTTATCATTGCTTGGGAACACGCTTATGCACATAATCTCTAAAATACTGATAGCATGCACTTCGAAATTTAGAGGTGAAGATGGTTTTGGTAACAAATATTATGAGAGGGTTGGAAAAAAAAACCATTTAAGATCAAAAAGGTTTGTTTTGTTTAAAGGGACTGCAGAGGCATCTAAAGTTCCAGCAGATTGGCATGGGTGGCTTCACCACACACAAGATGAAATTCCTCCAAAAGGCGGATATCAAAAATACGACTGGCAGCATGCTCACCTTCCTAATTTAACTGGTACTAAATTTGCCTACCGTCCAAAGGGGCATATGTTGAGCGGTGGAAAGAGAGAAAAAGCTACTGGTGATTACGAACCTTGGACACCAACATCGTGACCCGTTTCGTTCAAAAAAGAGCTTTCCTCTGCATGCATATTATTATAGTTACCTTTATCAAAGGACATAAATAACATGCGTCAAAACACTTTAGAAACATTACTTGGAGCAATAATAATTGTGGGCGCCCTACTTTTCGCGATAACCGTTTATAATTCCGCAAATATTACACCCTCGGAAGGCATCGAGTTAAAAGCTGAGTTTGGCGATGTATCTGGATTATCAAAAGGAGATGATGTATTTCTCTCTGGCATAAAGATAGGTCAGGTAACCTCTTATGAGATTGATAAAAAAAGCTACATGGCGCGACTTAGTTTTAGAATAAATCCAGATATAGAGTTGCCGTCTGATTCTAGTGCTAGGATTGTGGCTTCGTCCCTTTTAGGAGGTTATGTACTTGAGATTTCGCCTGGCTCTAATGAGGAAATGATGCAGGACGGAGACATCATATATGATACGACAGATCCAGTTAGTCTTACAGATTTATTAGGCAAATTTGTATTTCAAAGTGCTAACAAATAGTTTTAAGAATTTTGGAAATGAAGATTATTAGCACTTTTTTATCGCTTATATTTTTTCTTGTGATTAATTTATTTATCGAAAATAGACAGGCAGATGCATCAAATTGGATAGTAGCTCAAACAGCAGAATTACAGCTTCTTGATAAAATAACAGCCCGTATTTCTACTAAAAAAGTCCAAGTTGGTGGTGGAACTGAGTTTGGAACGTTAGAGTTGAGGGTGTATCATTGTGCTTACAGACCTCCAGAAGAACCTCCTGAAAATGCAGCATTTATTGTAATTTATGATAACGGATATGGAGATAGAAAACTTCAAAAAGCACTTTTTTCTGGGTGGATGTTTGCTTCTAGTCCGGCCATCGCTGGCCTTGAACACCCTGTCTACGATGTAACTTTGTTGTCATGCCACAACGAATGAATAATTTCAGATTCTGGAATGTCCAGTTCAAGACTAGCT